>Ga0256834_1000328_pt1 | contig 34975 bp, 66 predicted proteins | sample 4281140metaG_FD_190536 | JGI IMG/M metagenome (GOLD analysis project Ga0256834, IMG submission 190536) | Hydrothermal vent microbial communities from East Pacific Rise, Pacific Ocean - 4281-140 | ecosystem: Environmental > Aquatic > Marine > Hydrothermal vents | place: Pacific Ocean: East...
GGCCTCTTCCACACGAACAGGCAGATCAAACAGACTGAGAGTAAAAAGCTCAGTACCGGTGCGTATGCATAGACCAGAACCTGTAGAGCAATTGAAAAAATAGCGGAGAGGATTAGTTTAGTCTTCATCATTACCCTCTCACACGAACTCCACATCTTTAATCTTCTCCTGACGCATGAGCTCGCACAGAAATTCGAGCACTTTCTCAGAACGCATGTTCAGCTCTTCAGCCCATTCCTCAAGCGGCCTGCCAGACAGTCTCATGAGGTATGTCAGGCGTCTCCTAGGGGGCATTCTCAGAAATCTCTCCATCTGGACTATGGCCTTCCTCTCGACCATACTACCACCTCGCATAAGTCTGAATTTTCCACTCCTCTCTCATCTCAAACCCTCCACAAACACCTTATCGGGCAGCCTTCATTCTACCACCTTCGGGGAGTGGTACCACAAGTTAAAGGACACATAATACAGAGACAGGTAGATACGCCATCACTGGGGGAACAGCATCCCCAATCTGGATATACTGATCTTTCAATGTTACGGCGAGGTAATAGTCGAGACCGGACAAATCACAGCATTCACCATGCCACCTCCTACACAGCATATTTACGCATATCCCAATGTCCGCGGGCCATGTCCATGGACCATCACAAACATATATATCCCCTCCCATCACGCAGATCACCCCTCCAGAAACTCCTCTCACAACCTCTTTTCACCTTTGACTGTCATTTTGTACTCAAGCATATTACCACCCGTATTTATCGCAAATGTCCAGCCAGAACAAATCGGTGAGCTTGTCCCATGGTGTGCCAGATTCCACGCATGACTTTCTCTTGTTTACCACTATCCCGTACTGACATGTCATGACTACCTCACAGTCATTGCCGAAAATCTCATCCTCGACTATGCAAAACGGACAGCAAGGATACCTGAATACCTCTGGAAGGAAACCAGCTTTCAATACTTTGTAGTCGAATGCGAGGTCTTCGATAAGTGCGTGGAACAACGCCTCTTTTACTTCCTCTACCGCCTCGTCATACACTGGGTCCCACTCATAGTCCGGGAAAGTTTCTTCGATTAGTTTCTTGAGATCATCAGCGTGCTGTAGTTCGAGAACATCTACAAGTCTGCACAGTATTTCCCTTGTTGCGTTTATATACTCCCTGCATGTCTTAACTGGCTGAAGCTTGTCGTACGCCCAGCTCAGAAACTCCTCTTTCCACTTCTCCAGCTTAATACCCTCTATCTTCACGGGCATGTTCTCACCTCCTACTTATTCATCTTCTGTGAAATCTACCACATCTTCTTCAGAGTCTAACAATCTACTGATCTGGTCATCACTCAACAAGTCCCCAAGAGACATTACTGACCCTATTTTCAACCGGTAGATTTTATCTGCTGATCCGCCGACTGTGAATGCCTTTTTTATCTCTGGAACGTAGAAAGTAAACACAAACCTATAATATTCATTAAACCAAGCACTATACCTTCTCGCCTCGATAACCTTACATGTTGTCACACAAGTCACCCCACACGCATGGCATATCCCCTCTCAATCATGGGGCGAGCATTCTCTTCTGGAATTTCAACCACTTCGTCCAGCCCAACAGAATACTCCCGTCCGTCCACGCCGAGGAACTCTATCCTATCGGTGCCGACAGGCAGTTTGATCAGTTTGATTTTGACATAATTTATGTCATCTGCATCAAAAGTTTCATGAGATTCCTCAAATTCGCTGTTTAGAAATTCTTGAATCCTTTCAATGTCGCGATACTTAATAACTTCAAAGTCTTTCTCATCCTCATCAGTCGCTTCAGCTATTTCTTCATTCTCGATAGGCCACTGTGACTTTGGCAGTAACTTTATACCCTTATATGCTCTTTTCTGCTTGTTTCCCACTTTTGGACGGAAAGTAGGATACATCTTACTAATCTTACGGAAGAAAGAGTTACTGCTCACAGCGTCATACCCCATTGAATTACAATATTCCACATAAGCGTTATACAGCTCATCCTTCACAACGTATGCATCTTTGTCATCCTGTGTGCAGTCCTCAAGGAAAGCCCTAACACTGTCAGTGCTTCTGATCCACTCTGAGCGAGCGTCAGCATTAATCGTAGGATTACACTCTAATATCTTCGGTAATCTCTTCAAGATTTCATCGAGATACGCACTTTTTTCTTCATCAGTGGTGAGAGTATTTAATAGGTTTGGGTTGTTCTTGAACTTATTAGGGAACTTCACAATGATCCAGCGTCGCCAGAATGCATCAGATTCATCCTTTGTTCTCGGAAACTCATTTGCTGAGAAGATTAGTCGAGCAGTATTTTTGAAGGAGAATGGCTCTTTGAACTTTCTTTCCACAGTTATAAAGTCATCCCCTGTTAAGGCTTTGAATGTGTCTGTGCTATACAAAGTCGTAGATGGGAGATCTGGGAAAATGTTAGCGAGCTTACCGATTAATGCTGCAGTCCTGAACCTCCGCATGCTTGGTGTGGATAAGTCTTGAAGTGATACATGACTGACATTCTCTGGTCCCAATAAGTCTATAATCAAGTTAAGGTAGGTTGATTTTCCATTGCTCCCAGTACCATAGAGGAAGTACGCATAGGGGAAATGTGTACGAACCAGACAAGCAGCAGGGATCTCATACAAGATCTCTAAATCTTCTGGATTAACCAACTGTTCCAAGAACTTGCGGATCTGGTCATGGGTACTGTTTGGCTTATAGTTGACATTCAAGCAATATGTGAAACCAAAGAGGGGACTGTTCGGGATTAGCTTTACCTCACCTTCATCCCACCAAAGCACACCATTTTTTACAGGAATTAAGATACGACCGTTATGTTTGTTGAATGGAAACTCTCTGACTGAGCACAAGTACTGAAGCTGTTTTCGAACCTCTGCAACATAGAGTGTAGCCTTCTTATCTCTTGGAAACCCTATTTTGATTAAGTGGTGATAGATTACGGAGTCTATAACATTGTCATAATCTACATACTTGCTCCCATCCCAAACATAGAACACCCCATTAAAATGAATTACTGCATACTTCTTTGCCAGGAATTCGGCAAAACCTCTGTAATCTATACGGACATGGCCATCTTCTACTTCAATGAACTTTTCATCTGATGTTTTCAGCACTCTGATTTCAGTAACACCATCTTCGCATTTGATTACATAATCCCCATACTTCTTTGAAATGATTAGAGATATCTTGATGGCTGTGCGGATATCTTCTGGAAAACTATCCAAGCTTTTGTAAGCTTGTAACAGCAATGGTAATTCCTCGCCTGCTGATTCATACTCATCTATAATCGTATCTAATACTGGTCTGATTTCATCAAATTCATTCACTGGGTCAAAGTACCTTGCTGCAAGACTGCTGATCATTTACGATCACTCCATAATCTCTCTCAAGCTTCTCTCTTATAGCCGCCTCAATAAATTCAGATAGTGCACCTTGTTTCGCAGGAAGGACTTTCCTCATTACCTCATTTACTTCTGTGTCTATTTTGACTCCGATGAACACTTTGTTCTTTTTTTGACGACCCATATTAGTGGATATATGTACAACTATTTAAACGATTCGGTCGGGAAAACTCGTGACAAATAATTATAGATTGTATCCACCCACTGGGTGGATATTAGCCACCTTAAGGTGGATATTAGGATATCCTAAATCATATAGGATTGAAGATTTTTCAGTTTTTACAAAACCATTCAAAACTATATCCACCATTTGAGTGGATAATATCCACCCTAAGGTGGATATATTAGAGCTCTCTAAGCGTAGTTTAGGGTAAAATAAGTCATTAGATTAGAGATATCCACCATATCCACTATCTCTACAAGCGCTAATTGTTTAATTTTTGGTTGAAAAATTTTTAAGATTGTATTGCTCATAAAATAGAAGTAAAAATAAACATGGATTTGGTGGATATCATGACTGCTGTCTTCAACACAGTCACTAACACTATTAAAATCGTGATAGTAATTCTTAAATAGCTGGGTGACAACAATCTTGGTATGATATTATCCTACTACTTCATATTCTTCAAATAAATCAACTTGTACAATAGGAAAAGGTATTTTATCTACTAATTTATCAATTTCTTTTAATAACTGTTCATAGTTTGGGTGGTTTTGGACATACTTTTCGTACATATCCATTAGTTCTTTAATCTTATCGATGTCCTTGTTTTTTGCTGCTTTTATCCCCTCTTCAGATGAGAATGTTAGGATAAACGCATCGCAACTGTAAGGTAATGTGTATGCTTTCTTCCCAAATGCAATAAAATGTTCGTCAGTGTAGGTATCTTGACCGATAACGATATCATGTTCATCCATATTTTGACTTCAAGCGCAAACTAATAAAAAGTTTGTTGAGGGGCGTAAATTTGAAATATTCTTAACTGAATGTACTATTGCTCACCTCCGAGGGGTTGTCCAGAGCCGCCGTCGCCGATGGGGTCAGGGCCCGTAACCCTGACCTCTTCTATTCTACTTGTGTTCATCTGTTCACAGACTACTCTGTGCGAAAAATTAATATATTTCATACACACACTACTCAACATGGGAGATGACGGCGGCCACTGGGAAGCGGTCTCCACAGTCGATGCGATAAAGGAGGCGATAGCGAATGCCGATTAAGTGCGGGTATGAAATACTTCCCCCTTCACGATGATCCCTGACCACCGCTGCCGGTGCGTGCCGTAAACCGGGCCTGACATGGGGATGAGGGTTCGGGGCACACACCTCCTACATTTGGGCCCGTAGCTCAGCAGGACAGAGCACCGGCCCTCTAAGCCGGTTGTCGGGGGTTCAAATCCCTCCGGGCCCGCTGGTGGTAGCCCCGTGGGGTAGAGGGACAATCCTTCCGGACTCTGGACCCGGAGACCCCGGTTCGAATCCGGGCGGGGCTATCTTCTCTCAGCCCCGTGGTGTAGTGGCAATCATGCCAGCCTTTGGAGCTGGCGACGGGGGTTCGAATCCCCCCGGGGCTAAAGAAGAGGTGATAGCATGAGCAGCAGTTATGTCGATAACTTGGTAGAGGAAATCGACAAGACAAACAGAAAGATACTTGAGAAAATAGCCGACATAGCCCATCTTTTGAGAAGGTTGAAGCAAAATCAGAACTTTCAGAAGTGTACACGACATGTCGGCTGGACTTACAGATGCATCAAAGGTGGTGAAAATTGCGTGACATGTCTTGTGTGTGAGGTTGAAGCAACAATTGACAAAACTGGTAATGTGTGTGGTAAATCCATGTGCATTGAAGCACCGTATGAAGAAATACCTGAGCTCGAACACAACAAGAAAGTGCTTTTTCTCTTATTGCTCAATGACTTGGCCAGACTGATAAAAACAAGAGATGCTAATCTAAAATGGCTGTTGTATGTTCTTGCCAACGGGTGGTTCACTGATGAAAAAGAGGATGAAACAGACGACCCTCCACTGGAAGAAATGACGGCTCTCGACATGCAAGTAGGCGGAGACCATTACAAGGTATTCAAGATTCAGCCAGTCGAGTTCATCCACCACAACAACCTACCATTCTGTCTTGGCAATGTTGTGAAGTATGTCTGTCGCTATGTGGTGAAGAAAGACCCCGTGGACTTGGATAAGGCAATCCACTACCTTGAACTTCAGAAACTGCTCGATGCGAGGGGGGAGTCAGATGGCTAAGCTACTAAAAGATGTCTTGGAAGACGTGGTTTGACAGGTGATGGGTATGAATTGGAGGTGATAATACGAACACGGAGACAGCAATTAAGGTAGTTGATGTGCTGGATGGTGTGATTGATTACTCGCTGGTGGTGATGGTCGTTACTTTCTTTACAGCGTTCTTCGGCTTCTGGACATACTACTTCACGAGAATATTTGCAATTGGAGCGATAGCAGTAATATCGATAGTTATCTCAGCAGTGACGATGGCGTTGTGCTTGTGTTCGATGGCGTTGAGGGAAGTCTTGTGGAAGAGATATTTGTGAGGTGAGAGAGTGATTCGTTACAGGGTTAAGTGGACGAACCCGTCTAATGCTGTGATAGTGTTGACTGGGCTGTCCGACCCAGAAACAACTACCAAGGCCCTCGCCTACCACCTTCTTCAGTATAAAGAGGTAACATCAACAGCCTTCCAGAGCAACATGGTGTTCGTGACAGCCAGAGCACCTCTGTGCCTCGAGTGTATTGTAGAGGAGTTCTTTGTCAGCCAAGGCAGACTGGCTATAAGTAGTCACGTACTGTAACTTTATAATGGTTCTACACAGATTACGTGCTCGCCATATATTGGATGACTCACCTTATTTACTCCTTTTTTGACAGTTATTACTTTAGTAATTCTGTCAATTATTAGTTTGGCTTTCCCATCATAGTTACTGACGAAGCAAATGCACCCATTTTCATACTGCAAGTTAGATATTGTATGCGGTATTGGTTTTGGTTGTGTTGGTGGTGGTGTTACTTCTATTACCCTATCAAATATTACTTTTCCAATACACCCGTATATTCTGTACCCTGGTCGGCCAGGTGTTCCTTGCTCACCACCCAGCCACTCATTGTTCCACCTACTTCCTTTGTGCACCCACGGGCAACATACGGTGTTCCATGCAATCCTTAACCTGAACTTCGTTTTGTTCACAGGAATTACAGCTCTCCGGATTGGGGGCCACCCAAGGCAGTACATCTGCTGCCATCTATAGTGTGCTATGTCAACTATTGTGTCGTCTATCGCAAATATAACACACAGGTCTGCTGGTGCAGCGGAACCAAAACATGGCACCATATAATCTATGTATAGCTTTCCATTTGTGTACTGTACTTTGGTTACTGTAACCACCAGCGGTTTTGCTTTAGGATAGTGTTCATAAATTATCATAGCAACCACCTATAACCTAATACTCCAGTACCTTGAGCACACCCAATTTTTGGAGACGACACTCGTCCCAGCCTTTACGGGGGCTATACCTAAGTATTCATACTCTTTGGGTATTGTGAACTGAATTTCCTTTGGTTTAGTTGTTAAAATTACAGATTTGTAAGTTATTAGCTTAAATGACACCCCATCTCTGCTTGCATACAATCCAATAAGTATATTTGTTGTGTTGTCGCTGCTGAATTTTGCTTGTATTTTTCCGTTCGAGACCTCACATCCAGTAGAGAATACTCTGATCAAGTACGGTGATGGCTGGTTTGGTTTTGGACAGAACACATGTATTGCTTTTGGGTATCTGTTCTTCCAAACGAATCCATGGTACCTCACTTCCAAATCAATGTTTATATATGTGTCTTGTTTGTCTCCGCACGCACTACATGGGATGTACACTGCCAGTTCGCACCATGGTATTGCGTAGGATTCTGGCTGGTTTGTTGGTATCTGGCAGCTTACCGTTTCGCTCCAGTTATCATTATAGAACTTAGCGTGCACTTCTGCACCAACTGCTGGGCAGTATTTGTACGTATGAGGTGAGTATGGATCTGTGGTCTGACTTCCCTGTGGCCTGATACAGTTTGTGTCATAGCAGTACACTTCTAACCTGTAATACCTACCACATGATCCCCCCCAAGTTCCAAGAGGTTTAGGTATTGGGACGAAAACCTGTAACATCATCTCCCCCTCTTCTTAAACCTCTTAAACAACTCCCTAATTCCCAGAAGGATCAGTCCGGTGGCAACTCCAGCGACCACAGTGTTTGTTATTTGAGTGGGTGTTTTGGATGGAGGTTTGAACGGTGCTGGAGGTGCTTTGACATTTACAGTTACACACTTTCCACCAACGCAAACCGTGTGCCTCCCGACCAGTTCGAGCACGAAAGAAACGCTCGTCTGTCCACCCTTGTTCAGAGTTACATAGAACGATCCGACTGCTTTCCCATCCACATAAATCGTGAACTTCTGACTCCCTGAACCACCGAAGTTGTAGAAGTAAGCTGTGAACTTGACCACAGGCACTCCTTCATTCTCCCCAGAAACCTTGTAAGTAAGGTTAACACACTTGATGTTTGGCTTGGGCTGTCCCGGCTTTGGTGGTGTCACTGGTGGAGATGGTTGGCCAACCACAGCATATCTGCTGACCCATACGGTCTTACCTTGAGGGCCGGACGGTATAATGTACAGTGGGTTGAGCTTGTTTGGCGGTATGACCACCTGTTTTTGCGGGTAAACGCTGACGAATGTTACATGGCCCCCTCCAGTCAAGCTGTCAGTGATGATAAGGTCGCACCCCTGATCTCCTCCAGCGGTGAACACTATTTCTTGACTGGCAAAATCAGTGAGGTCGAAGTACGGTGCGGCACAAGCACCCAGCCTTACTGTTATTTGGTCTCCAACAGTATAAGGGCAGTGGTTCGGTGGAAGTTTGAGGTATCTTGACAGGTCAATGTTCATTATCTCACCTATTCTTTTTTATCTTCTTTAGCACGATCCCTCCTATTATCAACCCTCCGGCAGCAACGGGCAGCAGGTAGTCTATCGCTGATGGCTTTTCAGTCTTCGTTGGTGGGCTCGTCGGTTTCGACGGTGGCTTAGCTGGAGGTGGGGTATTCACAGTTATGCACGGCATAGTATCACCAATAATGATTAAGTGTTTAACTCTAAAACTTTTTCGAAGGGAAAGCGAACTAATTGAATAGCGGGTATATGGATTACAGCTTGTGGAAGGATGGCTATAGTTATATAGTTTCAGTCAATTTCATTAACTATTATTTTTGCTTGTTCTTCTGTATATCCTCTTTCTATTAATATTTTTATCATCTGTTCTCTACTTTTTTCTTTAATTTTAACTAATTTGTTATTAATAGCAAATTTTATATCGTCTATTGTTATATCTTTCTTTTTAAGTTTGCTCTTTATTTCATCTATTTCTTCATCATCTACTGTGGCAACTATCTTGGCAATGTCTATACCTACACCAATACTCTCACCATCTTTGGTTTCTAATACGATCTCTCTCTCTTGCCTCTTTTGCATAGGATCACCTCTAAATCTCAATTAAAACGATATAATAATCTATACTACCTGTAGTTGTATTAGTACATTTTAAATACCACCCAGAAGGTAATATAATCGGCGGTCCAAAATTACCAACATCATTTAATGTGTAGCCCTGTAAGATTTCACCAGATTGTGCTATTTTGTAAAATGTAGAACCATCTGGTGATATATAGACGGCCACACCATTGTCTGTGTTGTTTGCTAAAATTGCTATACTGTCTATTGGACTTTGTATAGTTACTGAAGCACCAGCAGCCAGACTACCTATATACGGATACATAGTCTCACCTCAACACAATTCCATATAATTTTAGAAATTTTTTTATTTTTGATATTTCGTCTTCTAAATATTTTGTGTTTGTTGCGTTTCCTTGTGGTGGGACATACATAACTATCACCTATTGTACTTTTACTTTGAAAACACTTTTGCTTGCTTCATTTATTGGTACGCCGGCATAGTATCACCAATAATGATTAAGTGTTTAACTCTAAAACTTTTTCGAAGGGAAAGCGAACTAATTGAATAGCGGGTATATGGATTACAGTTCGTAGAAGTTGCGGGCCTCGTCAGCGTAAACGAGAACTTGTTTGGCAACCTTAACAGAGTAACAGTAGTCTATCCATCTTGGGGTCGCCCTCAGCACACGGGAGATAGAGCGAACGGTGTCTTCAACCATTTCATCAGCAACCGCCCTGCTCACCAGAGGCTTGAGAAGCATGCTCCCGTCCTTAAACACCCTTATAACCTGATATTTCCACCCGTTTTCATCCACCACAACCCTCATGCTATCACCTTATGTGTGTCGATATAAATGTAAACAACCACGAGAAAAACGCACCAAACAGGCCAGCCAGAATGAGGATGCCGGCAGTGTAACGAAGGTTGGAAAAATAGTGGTGAGACTTTTCGTGCTGCCTTACCCACCTTTCCAAATAGGTAATCCTACTCTCGTGGTTCAAGAGCATATCATGGTCTGTTTCAAGTTTGTTCATGAGTTCTTTGAGCTGCTCCGCTACTCCATCTAATTTTACTCTTGTTGCTGTGAGCTCTTTGATTAATCTCTCTTGATCCCCTGACATAATAATAAAAAATAGACATCACTTGTTCCCCTGTTCAACTTCGACTATTCTCTTAGTCTCTTCCCTCGACTCGACTTGTGCGTCAGGTGTTCCAGCAAATGTTCTGAAGACGTACCTGAGAGCCCCTGCACCGAGGACTGCTGCAAACATTGTACCGAAGATCGCTCCAAACCCTATAACATACAGTTCTGCAAGAGTCATGACGTCTATCATGATAGATAGTTTGTTTGATTGTATTTAACTCTTTAGCTTACCAGTCGCTATACCTGCAAGACCACCAGCAAGTGATCCCCAGACTGTAGTCATCTTGTCTGCCATCTTCAATGCAAGGTCGCTAGGCATCGCTGCAAGAGCAATTATGCTCACTACAAATATTACGACGATTCCGATTATGGCGAGGTCTTTGTCATCCATATATCTCTTGTTGGTAATTATGTATTTATATTCTTTACGATAACTACTCAATAAGCGTTTTCAAAGACTACACTCACTTGTATATTAGACACCACCCCCTACATAAAACACTCTTATAAGAACATTGGCGTCAGCAGAAAACTGCACATTAAGAGTGTCTTCAGAGGTCACCACCATCCAGAATTCATAGATTGAGTTTGTTGTCAGATTATTCTGTTGGTTCAGAGCATATGACTGCCCGTTAATTACTACAATTGGATATCCTGCTGTGTCTGAACCAATCTGCACGATTATATATCCAGAGTCAGGTACTGAGAAGTCATCAAAAATATTTGTGTTTGCTGAAACACTCCCTGCTTTTTCAGCTATCAGTACTGGTTTAATATTGCCTGCAAGCTCTTTTAAAGCATTTATTACCATGTTTAGGGTCATTCTACCCCCTCCAACCCCTCCAGTCTAAATTCTGGCTCTACCTTAATAGATAAACCGGTCTTCATTAACTCTCTCAAAGACTTCATGAACAATTCCTTATCATAAATCACGAATGCCTCTTGAGAGTAACCCAGAACGACCACCGGTTCATCCTTTGTCTTCACGAGGATGTGTCTTGGTTTTGCGTCTGATGCGAAGAAAGGTAACGGTGTCGCTGGAGTGAACAGAACGGTGTATGTGCCAGTGGTAGTGTCCCAGTTAGAAACCCATGGCCCGCTATCATTGGGCATGTCCAGTCCCATGCTCACCAGATCATATGGCTTTATTGAGGCGGTCTTCCATGTTCCTGACTTTGGCTCATACCACTTCAGCAGGAAAGTAACATCGTTAGAGCCAGTAACGGTTATTGAGAACGCATAGAGCCATCCTGGACTCGTCGCCTGAACTATCTTGTGCGTGCTGTTCGGTGGTATGGTGATTGGGTTGTCTTGGTCAAATGCGTAGTCTTCCCATCCCTTCAGCAAGGGTAACATCTCCAGCAGCATGGTTATTCCTCCCACCAGATTATTCTTATAGACATGTCTTCACTGCTTGCACTCTTATTTGTCGCTATAACTAAAAAATTGTTTCCCGGGGGAATAAGAACACACTCTCCAACTTCCATGGCTGCACCAATCGCCCTTATCCTCGTACCACCCGGTGAAACTGAGTTGTGGACACGATTTCCCGTGGTGTATACACCCCCGTACTCCACATAGGCGACACTCTCGTTGTCACTACCGAAGTTAAGGTTGACAGGGTCGATGGGAGTACCGTTGGTTGTTATGGTGTTGTCTCTGTAGATGTCAATCCAGAACTCAGCCATGGAAACGACCTGAACCACGAGAACATACACTTTCTTTGAGCTGGTGGATGGGTTCTCGAAGTACATAGAGATCGTTCCATCTGCGGCGACAGCTTCGAACCTGTTGCTAACGGAAAAAGCTGAACCATCTTCTATCTTCTTGAAAAAACGCTGATTCGTCAAAACAGTTCCGTCATAGAACTGTAAAAGGGGGTAAGGGATTTTTTCATCGATTTTGTTTGTGATGGTGTCTGTGTTCCCCTGTATGCTGCTGATAATCTCACCTACTTTCTGGATGAAGCTGCTCGTGTCGAGCACCTGATGTTCCTGCAAAGCCTTCAGGATCGAGCTAAAGAGCCCCATTTCTCAGTAAACCATTTAGGTAAGGAAGGATTTAGCTTTTTCTCATCCAGATATTCTTTGGCTTCTTTCCAGCTAACACCCATGGCTTTGGCGATAGATTTTGGCTCTTCGAATCTGTGTGTTGGGGGTGTCAGCTCATAGAATTTCCTCAGGTTGTAGTGGAGCTTTTCAAGTACTGTGGTTGCACCCTCTCCACCCAGTTTTTCATAGCAGTCGTCCACGAAAAAGGCGGTGTTAAAGCTGGGGAGATCAAGAATTTTAGGCTGCCAAGCCCTCGGAAATATTTCCACATGGGCGTATGCAGTAGCAGTGGGGTCTCTCTGGATGTTTATCACCCAGCAATCAAATACCTCTGCAACGGTCTGAACATCCACGATATTGGCACACTTGACGATGACTTCCTCATCCATTCTGTCGAACGGTTCGAGTAACAGACCAGCAATGGGTGGCCCAACGACTCCCTTAATATATAGCTTGCTCCACCTTTTGTACCACTTGAACAGAATCTCTCTCGGTATTTTCCTGTAACTGTTGAATACATCCCAGCCGTGGAAAGGATGAACGGTTGAGCTGTTAAGGTATTGGGGTAACTCATACCCAGTGGATGGTCCGGTTGGTTCATGAACCGTTACAACATCTAGTAACTCCTCAGCTATTCTCTGCCAGATTGTTGTGCCTGAACGGTAGTAACCATTGATAATCCCGATTATCATATTATCACCAGCTCATCGTCCTCTCAATAACCGTCTCAACCCTTTCAAGCTCCTTCTTCCACTTCTTGGCGACGATGTCCCATGTGGCGTTTTCTTTGATCCACTCCCGCATCTTCCTCACATGGTCTCTACGCATGCAGGGTGATTCCCAGTAGGCTGCCAGTGCTTCTTTAATCTGCTCTGGCTGCACGATGGCTTGTTTTGCTGAGGAAAGCTGCATCCACATCCAGCTCACTGGCACTAGTGCAATTCCTCTCTCTCCCCATCCAACGACCTCACCCGGCCCGCTGAACGCTGTCGTGATCGTGGGGATTCCACAGGCTGCCGCCTCCAGAATGGGGATCTCAAAGCTTCCACCCATCACTGGCATCAGCAGTACATCTGCGTGAGAGTAAACCCTCCTTAAAAATTCGTCAGTGTAACGTTTGGGCAGCTCTTTGAAGTAGATGCGGTCTCTCAACTTCACATCGTACAGTTCCTCGCACATCTTCACGATTGCTGGCAGGTTGTACCCAGTGGATGTTACTGGGTCAGCGTGGATGTACAGAGAAGCGTCAACCCCGTACTCTTTCAAGAACTGGGCGAATCCCTCTATCATTGTGGGGATGTTCTCTCTCGGACCATGATTTGCGACCACGCTCACCACATGGTATTCGTACTCCTGGAATGGAAGAGGGTCTTCCTCGTGACTTACATTTCTCCAGAAGTCCAGATCAACACCGTGCGGTATTGGTTCCGACACAACAGAGCACAGGATGGGGTCATTCGTATCCTCAATAACTTTTCTCGCCCATTCTGTCATTGGCACGGTTGAGTACATGCACGGTGCGTACATGACTTCTCTGACTGGTTGGGGAAGAGGTATATGGTCGATTATTGCCCACCACACGAGCGGTGTCTCTAACTGCTTGACTTGCTCTCTGCAAAACCAGAGGTCGTGATGGTCCAGAACCAGATCATATTCCCTTGCTATCCTGTGCAGAAGAGGATGCCAGACCGTTCCGTCTCCACCTATTATCTTGACCTCTCTTGGCCCCTCCTTTCCCTCAAGTGTAACAGTGATCTCTGTCTGCTGAACACCGTAGTAGGCTGCAATATCCACATCGAACCACTTCAAAAGGCGATAAACGAGCTCTGTCGTACATCTCCCGTAACCGCTGAGGGTTAAGGGGCTTACGCTATGGTACAAAATCCTCATGAACGAGTGTATGAAAAAGTGGGAAAAAAAAGTTACGGTTTAGCTGCGGTAAACAGCCGTCCAGCGAGCTGACCCTGCTGCACTGGCGACCCACTCAAAGCTGCCTTCCGTCACTGATAGAACCTTGACACCCGTGGTATCTATTCCTGTGGCGACGACCTCTGGCACACCGGGGAACGGTGTTGGGAAGACCACCCAGCCGCTTACACTGTTAATGGCGGCAGCCCCATACTGAATCACTGTGGCAGCAACCTTCGACGGACCGACAGCTCCATCGGCTATCTTTATCGTGGTAACTGCACTGTCCGCAATCTTAGCAGTGGTAACAGCCCCATCAGCGATCTGGTCAGTGGAAACCTTGACTCTCTGAACCAGTGCCGGCATTACTCATCACCCCTGCGGGGTGAGGCCTTTGAATGTCCTGTCTCTCAGCCTACCATAGATCACCACAGCATAGGTCGCACCACTCTCTGCGTTGGCAACGGTCACATCTATGACATTGCCCTGATCAACTGTCCACACTGGGTTATCTGGCCCTCCTGCGAGCATCCCTTCTCCGGCAGGTGCGAGGTAGGCGTAGTCAGTGACTCCTCCACCAAACTCAAACCATGTGTCAACCGTTGAGGATGCATACTTAACACCCGTGATGATCGCTATCTTGTCAGTTGGTACGGTGTATGAACCCATGGACAGTGCACCTGCTGCAGTTGCAGTCACCTTGGCCGTGAACAGTGGCTTAACATCGTAGGGGAGCTCTTCGCCCTCTAACGCCTTGGTCACGGGGTTATACTTCACCGACTTGACCTGCATTCACTACACCTCCTGCGAAGCGACCTTGCACTTCAGGTACACGGGCGTGGACGGCTTCACTCTCTTCTCGAGCTGCTCAATAGCGGTCTTGTCGGTCACTGGCTCACAAACCAGCTTGTTCACTACCACTTTCAGGTAGGCGGTAATCTCATCACTGAAGGGGTTGACGAACACGACCCTTGGCCTGTCCGCTATGCTGGCGATGACCCAGAACTCAGTCTTATCCAAGTTGGGGTTATCGTAGGGTGAGTCCTCTTGAGTGATTATCCCGACCCTGAACTCGTCAGACGGCAGCTCATGCGGCAGCTCACCAACCTCGTAGTCAACGGGGTGCCTCAAGTATGTTCTGACATTGGGGTAGATGCCATAACAGCACTGGAAGACCATCTCCTTGTTCACGGGAGTGATTATGTTGTCATAGTTTGGCGGCACCTTAGACAAGTCGATCTCACTAACACCGTTGGCGGGCACGACCGTTGCGAGGTCTCTGATCGTTGTGATCCTCTGCTCCTTCACCCAGAAGAAGCGGTAGTCTGGTGACGGTCTGAACTTCGGTGGGATCAGCTCAAAATCCAGAAACCATCCTTTCTGAACGAACTCAGCCATTCTACCCCCTCCGTTTCTTCTTCAGGGGTTAAAAAATAAAATAAAGTTAGATCTGCTCCGCAACAATTACCCAGTCTGCTGAACCTGCCGCAACCAGCGAGTCAGCGTTCGCTGTGAGCGAGTAAAGGGTCAGAGTAACATCGTTGTTCACGCTTCCGGGGTTGGTAACGGCAGCTCCTCCAAGCACATGCCCTGCAACAGTGGGTGTAACTGCCTTAACCACGGAGATGTATGCGAGACCGAGGTCGCCGCTGGTAACCTTGTCACCGTTGGCAACCGTTACGACAGCAACAGACTCAATGGTACCGTCCTCCCTCGGTGTAACCTTGACGCTCTTTACGACGACCATGTTACATCACCTTAGAAGGTCTCTGCTATAGCCTTCTCCTTCGGCAGGTACGCGACACCTTCAGGCTTTATGGTCTGATAGCCTGTGCTCTCGACATAAGCGTCGAGGTAGAACTTCGCCGTGTAGTCGAAGACGAACATGTTGGGGTCGCCTTCGACCTTGAACAGGATCGTTATCGGCTTGGCCTCAGCCTGTGCGAGCTCTATGTCCATGACCGGGAATGTGAAGTCTCCCTTCCTGAGCCTTATCTGCGTTATTCTCTTGACAGGGTCTGGGATCGTTATACCGTAGATGCCCATGACCCACTTCTCACCGACCGGACCCTTCTCGCTGAGGTCTGCGGAGATCACAGGGTTGACCCAGCCAGTCGTGGTGAGGTTCTGCCTGAATGTTCCCACGAGCTCATTACCGTCTGCTCCGTAGAACATCTCTGGCCTGAGGGTTACCTGACCGTACTGGCCCTCTTTGGGCGTTATTCCACCGTACTCAAGCTTTGAATAGACCTCGGCTGCTCTGGCACTGGCTGCACTCGTTATGGCCTCTATGGTCTGTATGAACGGCTCTCTCTTGGTCTGAAATACTTCCTCCGCACTCGCAAGGAGAAAGCCCATCCTATCACCTCAAAACTATTTCACCACAAACATTTATAAAGGTGAGTGGGAAATATGCGAAATATGAGGAAAGGTCGCAGATACAGCCTCTACCTGCGTGGTGATGAGCAAGACCTGATAGAATGGCTGGACGAGAAAATCAGAGATGGAACATTCAGAAACCCATCACACGCCTTTTCTATGGGTTTAAGGTGTCTAAAAGAGAGAATGGACAAAAAAATACGAATTTAGACATTTATTCCGCCGCTCTGTGGCGGGCTGAGGTTGACTGCACTGTTCAGTGAGAGCGTTGGAAGAGCTGCGGAACTCGAACCACCGCTGTGCGTCTTCTCCTTCACGAGCTTGTAGATCGTCTGCTCCAGTAGGGGCAAGCTCACGTAGAACACGAAGTCCGAATAACCCTCTCTCGGGCCCTTGCCTTCAAGGTCGAGGAAGGATGCGGCCAGTGCACCAGCGGTAACGGTGAACCTGAAGACATCCTGTGCAGTCAGTGGGCCTACAACGGTTTTACCCTTGCTTATCTCTCCGATCGCTATGTCTGCCGCACCGACACCAGCGGAGATCACAGTCTCAATCAGCTTCATCGCTGATCACCCCTTAGAACCTCATTGCAGCAAGACCAGATGGGGCTTTTTCTGAAAGCTCCCTCTTCTTCTTCTCTATGAGCTTCTCAAGATCCGCAAGCGTGTGGAAGCTCGGCTTCTGCTTGCTTCTCCACTCGGACTCTGGCAGGGCGTATGGCGACTTGAGCGACTTCTTACCACTCAGAACCTCTCTTCTTATAAGACCTGCAACACACGGAAGCCCGTCCACTTTTCCGCTGCAACCTTCGAAGCTCTTAGCGAGCTTACCGAAATTGACCCTGACATCTGCCTGACCGAGCGTTGGGTCTTCAATCGTGTACGGTGGGTTCCTGAATATCAGAGACTTCTTAGACCAAGTCATGCCTCCCGGTGTGTATATCTGGATACCCTTGGCACCTATCATGTCCCTTGGAAGGGGCTTACCAAACCCCGAAAACACAGTCTGGGATCTCACCAGCATATTCTATCACCCAAAGAGAAGTAGTAACAACTCATTTATAAAGTTTATGCGTTTAACACAAAAACAGATGTAGGAAAAAGTGTGAGAAATGGTAGAAGGTTAGAAAAAATAGATTATTCAATCTGATCATCAGAAGCTTTCAGGGCAAATTTAGCAGAGATGAGGCTTGTCTTGGCTTTGTCCAAATATTTGAGAAAATCACAACCGCTCATACTATCATCTCTACTCAACTTCTACTTTCTCATTTCCCTCATCGTCTATCTCAACTGAGAAATCGGCTGGCATCTCTTCTTTCAGTTTCTTGTAGTCTTCAAAAGCTGCTTTGATTTCATTCTTGTAGTCTTCTATGGCTGGCTTGATGAACTCCATGAGAACATCCCATGTCTTGCAGTAAATCTTCATCTCTGCCTCACGAGTCTTTGATTCGACATCTACTTTTCCCCATTTCTCCGTAACTGGGAGTCCCATTACGGGTGTCCTGCTTCTTAGCCACATAGGCAGTCTTATGGTCACCACAGCACCGCATGGCTTCTCTCCACCCGCAATCTCAAACCTGACATCTATTCTCGCTTTCATGGTAGTAAATTGAACGCACTGTTATTTAAATGTTACTGAAAATGGTAGAACAGAAATAGTTAAATAGTGGAAAGGTTAAGTTAGGTTTGGTGGTGGAAATGTCTGATGAGTTTGTAACTACACTGAAGCTGGATTTGGATTTTGAAAAGATGTCAGCAGATGACATTAGGAAACTTATTGGGACACTGAACCTTGACTTCTTGACTGCACAGCTTGGAACAGTGGGCTTGTATCTTGATGTCACACTACCAAAAATAATCCAGAGTGTTTCCAACCTCCCTCCCGACACTGCACGAAAAATTATGGAAACGTATCTCAGTGCAAAGAGAGCACATGAGGCTTCAGTAGCCTACATCCTCCAAGACGAAAAGAGCGAATCAGACAAGTTAAAAACACTTGTGGGCTTTGTAATCGCCCACATGGCAATGGTAGTTGATCTGTCAAGTCAGATTACTCCTACATTATCAAAGATGACATCTGAGCTGGCCAGAGAGATCGGGGCAATAGACATGGAAGATGAAGAAAAAGAAAAAGATTAGAGTCCGAGTTTGTAGGCGATATAGCCTTTCAAGAATTTCAGCACATTCCTATTTTTTTGGAGCGATTCGAAGATGATGGGGTCATAGTTTTTGATTGCTGCTAAGATGAACAGTTCCCCCCCTTCTCCAAGAAACTCCTCTCTCCACTCCTCCTTTTTCCTGAGTATTGTGCCGCCCATCCGTATTAATGCGTTGATTGCGAACTTGATAGCTGGGTTGCCTACGCCATCAATTGCTGAGTCCAGAATCTTGTAGTCCAGAAGGTCAGGATTTTCATTCAAAAAAGTTAAAACTTCGTCCACTGGTGCATTAAAGTATTCTTCGAGCTTCCTGACGGCAAAGGAGACCAGTTTAGCGACCATGTTAGCGATTGCTGCCCCTTGCTTCTTCTCATATTCTGCTATCTCTTTGCTCAGCTTCTCAACATCCTTCCCATCTTCAACTGCCATCATTCACCACTCCCCTCCTTTACTTGCTTCCACTGCTGAAAACGTTCCAGAATGTTCGGCAAGGTAGACGATGTCCCATTAGACTTGCTCGCTAACGCTTCAATAGCTGAACCAAAGCACACCTGAATGAGGTCAGTGATCATCGCCATCTGCCTCTCCTTTACCTTGAGCTCTTCCATAGCTTCCTTCTTCGCCTCCTCTTTTACCTTCTTAACCTGCTCCTCGATGTACTGGTGGAGCGTTTCCCAAGTCAACGGTTTCTCTATGCGGTAGCCTGCCTTTCTCAGCAGTTCCTCAGCCTTTGACAGGTCGAGTTTGCTTCCGTCGTCCTCTGCTTCCTTTATCAACCCGAGCTTCTTCAGCTTCTCCTTCGTCTTCTCCAGCTTTTCTAGGTATTCCTCGATCAAGTCGATCTCATCTTTCTGCTTCTCAACAGGGGTTTTGTTCTTGCTCTCTTCGATCTGGGCTATTCTGTCTTCGAGAGCCTTCATGTATTCGGAGATGGCGGAGATGGTGTCAGTTATCTGCTGAACGAGCTGCTCTTGCTCTCTCTTCATTTTCTCCTCTTTGAGTTCTTTGATTTCCTCTTTCAGCTCTCGGATAATCTCAAGGAAGTGCTCATCCTTATTCCCGTCGTCACCGTACGCCGCTCTTATTGCTGCTGAGATAAGAGCAACGTTCTCAGCGATTTTGGCAGCCTTCGAGCTTCCACCGCCCGCTGACATTAGGGTCTGGGTGATCAGGGGAGCGGCCAACGGTTGAATGGTTGGCGGCATGTTCTGCATAACTGCACCGACATCAGCAACGGTGGCCAACGTTTTCTTGAGTTCCTCATATTCGTCGTCGTCCTTCATTGACTCTAACAACAGTTTGGCTTCTTCCTCGGGAATTCCCTTTCGCTTGGCCAGAACCTTAACTAACATCTCCTCAAGAGCCATATCATTCACCTACCTTAACGCCTTCTTCTGTTCCTTCACTTTCTCCTACACCTTCCGCATTTTCCCCCTTTTCTAACACACCCGCATCAACCGGGATTTGCTCACTAAACTGAACCCTTGCAGACAAACCGTATTTCGTTGCGATCCATGCGGTCATAAACCGTTTCAGGCATTCATCACACATGGCAGCGGTGGCGGTGTGAACCATAAGGATAGCTTCATCTCTCTGAGCCTTCAACCGTTCGAGTGCTTCCTCTAAAATTATCACTTTAGCTTCCATGCGGTCGAGTGCTTTCCTCAAGGAGACCAGGGCGTGAGCGTCCTCCTTAGCTTCGAGTAGGGCGGTCAGGTGGTTTTTCACGAATTCGGCGAACTCTTCGGGGTCTTTGAACCGTACAATCGTCTCATACAGTTCTTCGGGTGGTACTTTGGCATGCTGCATGGCAACAATGGTGGCGTAAAACCCTACCTCTGCCAGAACGTCAGCGAACCATCCCGTCGCCTCTGTCAAGTTCGTGACGATTTTAGCGTGCGACTCATCAAGGGCTTCGAGAGTCTTCTTCTTACCTGTGAGTGATGATTGTCTTTGTTTTAGAGCTGTTCTGTGCGGGTGTTTGGCCAGACCGTTGTTAATACGGTAGGCGGCGGCGTAGTCTCGTGCATATTCTCTTATCTTGTTCGCTTTCTCTTTATCGAGGTGTCTCAGGTCTATTTTGTGGAGTTTTCCCTCGGGGTCTTTGAGATAAAGGATCTGTCGGACAAAATGGGGTGTCATGTAATAGCCTTCGTCAACTGCTCGCTGGATTTCCTCTATGACTTCTGGGGGAGCGTCTTCAGGTGGTTGCGGATACTGAACGTCTTCAGACATAATCGTAGTTAAATGTTCAAGTATTTAACAGTTACACATTGCCAAAAATTGGTTAAAATAAACGGGATTAGAGAATGGGGAAAAAATAGAGGAGATTTAACAAAAATGGGGGAGTTAAATCTTTTTGAGAGAAGATTGAGGCTGGATTTTGGGGGTAAAAGGAAAATCAAGAAAGGGATACACCTTGATACAACACATTCACGCGGAGAGGAATTTTTGCTCCTTTGAATTCTAGGTTCCTCACTTTGTACATTGGATTTTCATACCAAATTATGTATTTTTGACCATCTTCTGCTGTCACTATGCCCGTCACTGACACTTCAACGACATCGTTGTTATCATCGATATAGTACTCTATGTCTATATCTGTGGTGTCTATATCTCTTATCTTTAGAATTTTGTCAGTTTCAATGTCATGAATTTCTGCGTCTTTTATCAGTTCTGATGTTTTACTGTACAGTAATTTCTCAAACTCTATGATCAGTGAAGAATTATTCTTTAAGAGAGACAGAGTGGGTACTACGGAGGCAGTGGCATTGACTTTTACTTGCTGATTTAGTTCGTCTATAGCTGTGTCTGTGTCAGAAGAGAAGTACATCTTTCTCATCAGTTTTGTGACTATCACTATACATACATTGCATTTCTGTGCTTCCCATCCGAAGTCTATGACTTCATCAGCGTACCTCTTTGCAGCGAGTTCATTGTTAAACAGCGCAAACCATGTCCCTGCATCCCCCCATTTCACAACTACATGCACCCTTTTACCATTGTAAATTGCTGTTCCAGTATAAATACTCTGCCCTGCCTCGTCGTCGAATTGTACACTCTTATAGTACTTGAGATCACTGCAATGTACGTTAAACATTTGAAGTATTTTCTTGAAACAGTATATTTCTTTATCCATCTTTCTCACCTCCTCCTTACACTTATCTTATCCTTTTGACTATATATACTTTTCTATTCGTATTTTGGTAGTGAAGTATAAATAGCATTAGGTATAAGGTAAGAGCATGAAGTGGGAGGAGTTCGAACAGGAGAGCATTTTGATAAGTTTAAGTGTCAGTAATTTTTTATTTTTCAGTTTTTATTTTAATTATTGCCAAGATATTGGGAGATAAAAAATATAAAATGGTTTAATGCTTGATGCTCAAAAATGGAGGTCTAGTTGTGCTGACTTTTATGATCAAATACTCTTTCTCTCTCGTCATTTTGCGGTCGTGTCTAATTGTAACCTTAGATCCATCTCTGAGAGTCAATGTAACCTTATAATCGTATGGAACCACTCTGATTGTTGTATCTTCAGCTGCAATTGTGCCACTAACTTCAAAGTGTTCGTAGTGTATTAATGTATAGTTAGGGAAAGTACCAAATCTCAAGAATCTCTTATCGGTTTCAATGTCAATCCAGTCCGCTGGAAGTTTCCATGTGTAAGTGTATATTGTCTTTGGCCTTGGTATATATACTTCTCTTGTTTTCATATCTTTCGGTTCTCCAAAATGCTTCCTAAAGTCTTCAAATTCATACAAATCTCTTTCCATTCTCATCACCTCCCTAATCCTATCTTATCCTATTTGCTATTTATACTTTTCTATTCGTATTTTGGTAGTAAAGTATAAATAGCAATTAGTAGGACTTATGAACATGGCGGGAAAGAGCATTTCGGAAATAATGGGGCACAAGAAAGTAGCTAAATGCTGGAAAGATGATAAGAGTTGTTTATATTATAGCTGTGGATTTTGTAGAGCATACTCTAATGAACAGTATTGGTTATTGGACCTGAATGGCTGTTTGAAGCACCTAATTGACTGATTTTTATACTTTTTTATTCGAATAATTATCGTAAAGTATAAATAGCAGTAGGTATAAGGTAAGAATATGAGGCCGGAAATTGAGAGAGTGAACTATTTCGGGAGAAGTGAATATCTGTTCAAGTGCCCGAAGTGTGGGAAAGTGGTTTATTCTTGTGTAGATTTTATATCTGAGATAGACAGTGTTAGGGCACAAACAGCGTTAGATTTACATTCTTGTTAATTTATATCTAATTTCTCTTTTTTGCTTTATCTGCTCGAAAGCTTTTAAGTTCGTTCAAGCATTTCTTACACACAGCTTGAAAAAATCATGCTGTTTGCACGGGATTATTAATATTATATACGTGCATAAGAGCGAGTGGAAATCTCATTTAACAGCTTTAAAACTGAACATGTTAAAAAAGTTAAAGGGACTGTAACTTCTCGCACTCTTCAAGAATCAAAGCGTCGATCGTTTCTTTCTCAATTTCTAACATCTTCTTTGCTCGCTCTATGTAAAATTTCACAGACATGTAGTTATCATTTTCAAGCTCAATTAGTGCATTTTCAAGTCTCTCAATTGCTGTATTTATTCTGACAGATCTACACATTAACTCATCTGAAATTCTCATTTCGTCCACCACATCCATCACCCCCTTACACCCATCTTATCCTATTTGCTATTTATACTTTTCTGTTAGTAAAATTGTCGTAAATTTTAAATATCTGTGAGAATAATGAAAGATTGCGATCCTCTCCTTCTCAGCTCTCCTTATGAACTGAAGGAACTCTGACTCCAAGAAGCGAAGGTTTCCGTGCACATCTGGGATAAACTTCCCAAGGAGGTCTATGTCTTCCATGCCCGATGTCATAGTTATCTGATAGAAGTCGTCAATGACCCCGTCATCAATGAGTTGTTTGCAGACCTCTCTGCAAGTGAATGTCTTTCCTGTGCCCGTGGGCCCGTATAGCAGAATTATCCTGTACTGCTTCGCCAACTTCAGAACTCTCGAAAACAGAGAGCTATTCTTTGCCAATGTCTTTGCCCTCTCTTTCTCCATCTCTTCGACTATCTCCTTGATTTCTGCTACAAGCTGCTGGTAGAACTCCTTTGCCTTCTCTACCGACTTGAATGACTTTTCTGCTCTTTTGAATGGCACAGTCGACTTCACTATTATTTTTCCTTCGAGATCAACATCCAGCGAAACACTACCATACGGGCAATCCTATTTCATGTTTTTCACCTCGACCCTACTACACCTTACGACTATTTAACTATTTCTGTTCTATTTCTTTTCGAAAATTATAAATAGATGTAGGAAAAAGTAGGGAGTGGGGTGATAGAAATGAAAGAGGCTATAGTAGAGAACCCACCGGTTGTTAGAGTAAATAAATCGACAATGGATGTCGAAGTAGTCATAAGAAATGAAAAGGTGGCAATGAAAGCAATAAGAGTTGACTATGGCGGGAAAGTAAACATAAAAACAGGAGAAATCACTGAAATAGTAATCTACAGCGGAGTTGTAGAGATCGCTAAAGACACTAATAGCCTCAGAGATGAATATATAGTGATCACAGTCGAAGAAAAAGACGGAAAATACGCCATAAAGACTATCAAAAGCTGGGAAACAAAGTTCGGGGAGTTCATAGTTCAGTACATATTCGATAGAATACAGGAGTTCAAGCCAAAGATAATCATTTCCGAGGGATGGCTGTGCAGCAAGGACATAATCAACTTCGAAGGCCACGCAGAGCTTAATCCCCCACACTGGTTTAAATGCGGTGCGATTTATTAAAAAATTTTTATTTTTGAGGTGAGATTATGCAGCTGCACCCAAACATTGTGTTGTGGTTTTCAAGACATGACCCGCTACCAGCCCAATTAGATTACCTCGAAAGAAAACTCAAAGACTACAAACTCATTCAGCACAAAGAGCCACTCAATACTGCCGAGGAAGCTATCAAGCTCGCTAGTCAGTTTAATGCAAGTTACATCGTGCCAGTGTTGCCGTTGTCTTTCATAGCCTACCTCGTTGATGAAGCCAAGAAGTATGACATAACAGTCCTAAGAGCTGAAATGATTCTTGTGCACAACTGCACCAAAGACCCGTGTCCCGACTTTGACCCTTACACCGATGTCATCATCACCAGCCGGTCGCTTAGGGACGGTAGTATGGTTAGAAGGCACTTCAGATTTGACCGTTTCACCGTACTGAAGGGTATAAAAATCGAAACGGAGGAGTGGTGAAGATGGGAAAGCGGGACATCCTCATCCTGTTGCTCGTCTGCATTTCCGCCTACGCAAACAGCCTACTTTACATTCACAACCTACCATTAGCCATCTTACTATCCATCTGCTTTGTGGCAGCGGACTGGAACAACGCAACCTATGATGTAAATGAGGCTTTATCTGAGTTCATGGCCATAATGAAAACAGATGTGCCAGCGACCACGAAGGTACGGTATTTCATCACAGTGGTTGTCAAGGCCTTGCTCGACTTGCTGATCTGTGCGTTTCCGTTGCCATGGTTCGTGCTGGACTGGTCGGTTTGGCTGTAGGGGGGATAACAATGGTGGAGATAAAGGATGTGAAGTTCAAGGCGAAGATGGAGAGGTATATCATCTCAGTTGACGGAAAGGAGGAGGAGTGGGATATATTCTACGATGAGAAGGGCAGGCTCTCGCACATCTGGATAAACGATGAGAAAGAAATACGAGGAAAGCACATAAGAACAATCCTTGAGCTGATGAACAAGGGAATAATAAGAGGTGTCCTTGATTAAACCATCACCCTTTTTCTTTTTTCTTCCATCGCTTTGAACGCCACAGCGATAAACGATAGCAGAGCCAGTGCACCGACCACAGCACCCCAGTTGACCGTTTCTGCACCGCCCGGTGGGAACCACACAAAAGAGTGCATGTTGTGGACCATACAAGTGGTCAACAGTTGGGCGAGCTGACTGTTGCATCTTACGGTCTTACTTGTCAGCTTGATCTCCTCTTCGCTGTAGAAGTTCAGCCAGTACTCGATTTCGTTTTTCCACCTGATTTTTGCTCTCTTTGCCGCTTCCTCCTCACTATATCCGTTAGCTAAGGATATTGCTGCCTCTAACAACCCTATGAAGTCAGCGTAGAAAAACCGGCAGAACTCGGCATCCTTGGCAGCCACCAGCATGCCCACGTTGTCCAGTCCATAGTAGTTCGCACCCTTCTCTGCCAGCTTCTTACCCAGCTCAACACCCGTTAAACAGGAGACCAGCACCACGTTCTTACCCTTAACCCACTCAGGAATGTGATTGACATCGAGCCATATCTTACACTCGTTCAGCCCCATAGCCTTCGTGTTACCGTGACCGAACGCCAGAATGTTGGCGGGATGCTTGCTCAGGTATTCCAGAACGGTTGAAGGGTTGGCGTCCTGCTTGAACCTTTTGACAACCGTGAGGTATTGCTGTGCGTAGTCGGCGTGAATGTTCAGAACCCTGTAAACCGCACTGTCCACCTTCTCAAAAACGGTAAGAGGATGGCAGTCCTCTTCGTCTGTTGGGCTGATTATTACCCAGTCCATAATATTACCCCCTATATAAAAGTTCCCATTTTCTAATTTCAGCTTCGACAAAAGCCCTTCCCACCGGTGTACCCTTTTCGACGGCCTCAATCAACTGTTCCACCGTGTATGGCTTACCACCAACCGATATCACGAAGTCTGGCGGGATGGACTTAAGGTAAGTTAACACCCTCTCAACGCCCAGCCTGTACACTTCCATCGCTGTGGTGAACTCTCTTCTCTCGATCTTGCTCTGCAGGTCATCTGGCAGTGTGTTGGAGATTGCCATCTCGTATATCTGCCTCGGTGTGTAGATTTTGCCGTTGTAGGGTATCGCCGGCATGTCTTTCTCAGCAGGGGGGAGGGAGCGGAACCACCTGACGATGAACTCCTTCATATCTGTTTGTCTGATTAACACTTTTATAGTTTTATTCCTACCCTATAATTGGTGAGGGCTATGTTCGTCACGACTGCTGGAGTAAAAGTTGGAGCTAAGTTCGACAGACAGGATAGCTGGTTCCCAGTAGAGGGTCAACCCAGCGATCCGTTCAACCACAACTTCAAACTGGCCATCGAAATTTACTCGACCGCACCGTGCACGATACCCGCTAGGACATCTTTTGTAGCAATACAGTGGAAGGGTAAGCTCCACTTGCTTGCCATAAACAAAGAACCAATAAAACTGCCATTCAGGACTTCCATAACTTGGCACGGTAACCCGCCAACGATAGCACAGCTCTTGAGGTACCTCGGTGAAGAGGTACCGTCAGAGACGACCAGTTACTCATACGAATGGGTACTCGGATTCATCATAGATGAGTATGGCAGAATAAACCCCAATGGTGACAGGGTCGGTATAGCTGATAGGTGGCCTACAAACTTGCTCGTGATAATCAAGGGATGGCCAGTGGATAAGATTCTGGCCGCTGCTGGGCTTGGTGCAATGGTCATGGGGATGCTCGCACTTGCATCAAACAGCGGGTCTATCAGACCATACGTTTACCAGTACGGTCTGGCAGCGAAGCAGTTTGTCACTCAGAGGGTTGCACCGTCCATGGCAAGGACAGGAGCTAAGGTAGCGTACGGGATAGGGAGGAGGCTCGAACAGTATGGTGGTGGAACATGAGAGCTGGGACAGCTATAGGGCTATTCGGGATCGGAATTGGAGTGGCAGCCATAGCGTACTACCTCATGGGTAAAGACCTCGTGCACGAGTATGTCGTAGAGCTGAGGGCATACTGGAACGCTCTTGAGAGAGCTTACTCTGATGGGAAAATCGACGACAGCGAGAGGCACTTCTTGCTGCAGATGCAACAGTCACTGCAGAGGAAAGAGTACGTTATCACTCACACTGGATGGGTGGATAAGTTGAAGGAGGCCGTTGAGGCACTTCTGGGAATAGAGATACTCGCTCCAGCAGGGATGATCACTGGATACGTCATCTGGCAGCTCATCAAAAGGCTAAGACCGCCTCGCCCACCCTCGTTCAGGGGAAGACAGTTCAGCGATGAGAACAGCTATGTCAACTACCTCCGCAGCCACATGACAAACAACCCAGCACCCTACGAGGCGTTATGGGCAGCGTTGCAGAAAGCTCCGGGATGGTTTAAGGCCATGGTCGCCAACATCCTGCACTGGACATCTGATGAAATTAACAGGAGTGTAGAGTGGTTTGACTCCCTTCCACCGGCAGAGAAAGTGGCAATAGGGGCAGCGGTCGCCATAGCCGTCTTGATCATTGCTGCCTTCGCGAGCTGGCTGGCTGCTGCTGCGGGAGTTGGAGAGGTAATATCTGCTGCCGCTGCGTGTGTCGTCTGATGTGGTGGTATAATGACATCAAACAAGGTGCTGCTGTGGTTCATGCTAATGGTTCTCGCAGACCTGATAGCACTGTATGAGATCGTGAAGACGGCAGTGATGAAGGCGAGGAGATGAGGTGAAAGTATGCCATCTCACGATGTCCACAGGCAGATAGACCGTCTGTTCTTGGGGAAAGAGTATGACCACGTGCACAAGTGGATGGATGAGCCAGTAAAATGGCTGGGTTTCAACCACCGCATTTGCAGGCACAACCCATTGATCTTGCTGATGAGGTTCGGGCCGACTGATGAGTTCGTGTCTGCCATGCTCCACTTGGGGACGGACTGGGGAGTTACCGAGCTCAGGCGTAAGGGTAAGGCTGTTGGGTTAAAGAAGAGAAAGAAGAGAAGGGTGGGGAGGAGTAAACATGTACGAAATAGTCGTTGGGGGAGAAGTTTTCGGAAGAGAAGATAAAACTGGGCTGTACAGGATTCCCGACCCGGTTACTGCTCGCCACAAGTTCAGGGAGATCCTTCTCGCCCAGTTGATTGAATGGGCGATGGGAGAGACCTACTGGGAACCCATGGCCCTGACCTACAACGGTAAACCTGTTGTGGTCATCCGCACGCCTAAGGACGCCGTAAACTACCTCGGTAAAACGGTGGTGATGAGGTACCTTGAGAAACTGAGAAAAGAGATTGAAGGCTCAGACGAAATCATCGAGAAGGTAATGGCGAAGATAGAGAGCCTCGGGTATGATCCACCCAATTATGAAGAGGCTAAGAGGATTGTAAGGCTGTTGTGGTCTAAATGATGGATGGTATGGAGGTTTTACTATGTATGACACAGAGCGTAAGATTAAGAACCAGATCATCAGAAACATCAAGTTCGCCCTCGCCCGCAAAAAGGTACCAGAAGAAATCCTCGACCAGATAGACCTCGAAGCTGTTGTAGAGGTAGAACCGTCAACCGTTAGAGCGTATGAGCAAGCACCGACAAGAAGGGCTAAGGGAGAGATAATCAGTGAGCTCTACCATGAAACGCTCTCCAAGCTGATGGAAACTTATCCGATCCTGAAGAACTACTTCAGGCCACACACCCTTAAAGAGGTCGAGGAAGACCAGAGACGATTTTTAGAGTCGATGTGGGACCTCTACGCAAGGGCCGAAGCTGGAGATGAGGTCGCACTCGAAACGATTAAGGAGATGGGGTATGACCTCGACAGCTTCAGAAGACTGCTTGAAAGAGAGAGCAGAGAGCTTGAAGAGCTTGAGTCTGAGACGGCTGAACAGCCCGCAAAACAGCCCTCACCACAACAGCCCAGAGAAGCCCGAGCAATAGGGGCAATAAAACCGCTCACGGCGTTTTCTGAAGAGGAGGAGAGGCCAGAGAGTGTTGAGAAGCCCAAAGAGGAGAAAGTCGAAGCTAAACCACCTGAAGAGACCAAAGAAGGAGCTGAAAGGCTACCACCTGCACTCAGACCGCTCATCGTTGACATGCTCCGTTACACTTGCCGCTCAATATTTCTGGGAGCAGGCTACCCGATCAAAGAAGCTACAAAGAAGTGCAGTGAGCTGTGGCCAGAAATCAACAGCATAGCCGATGAGGTGGTTAACGGGAGAATATCAAGAGACGAGGCTGTGAAAAGAGTTCAGCAGATGGCTTTGAGCATACTTAGACCTGTTGAGGAAGTGAAACCCCTAAAAGTGGAATTCATTGAAGAAAAGAGAAAGAAGAGAGTTTCAAGAGCGAGAGAAGTAGAGGCAAGAGATAGGGGTGGGGAAGCCCAACCGTTCTTCAAGGAGGGAGTGAACCCGAAAAACATCCTGTACAGCTATGGTTGCACTCTGCTCAGGTTTGGGTACAAGTATTTCATCAGGCATTACAGGGGTAAAATAGGGTTGTTTACAGCACAGGCTGAAGACTGGCTGAAAATGCAGCTCGTCAAAGAGCTGTACAAGTTCGGAAGACAATTGCTTAATCACCCGAAGAGAGGTCTGGATTATCTGCTCGGCATAATCTTCACAGAGTGGCCAGATGTCGTAATAGAGAAGGGGATCAGAGAAGCCGTCCTGTTCCACTGGGATGAGCTCAGATACATAATATTGGAGAAATGGCCACAAGTCTATGAGTGGTTCGGGTCAAAGACTCAAAAGATCGTGATGGGGTATGCTTTAAAGCTCGCAGGGTGCTCTATAGACGATATGCCAGAGGACATAGCTGAAGCTTATGCTGAGTTCGAAGGTGGTGTGTGATGAAAGAGGACAGAAGCAAGTACATTCAACTGGTTGTAAGGAGAAAGCCCAACCACACAGTTTTTCTCAGAGCATTACCCTGCACAGCCTACAACCCAACAGAGAACCAGATAAGGGCAAGGATAGCATTCGCAGAAGCAGCAAAGAAAGCTAAAGGAGTGAGGTATAAGGGTCAAATCCGGAAGGGCGACATCCCGCCAGCCGCCAGAGCTGTCAGAGAAGCTATGAAGGGTAAAAAGTTCGGTAGAAAGACAAAGACACCGAAATGGGTCGAAGTTCTCAGAGATTTTGCGAAAGAGGAAGGTTTAAGCGAAGAAGAGATAATGAAGATGTATGAGGCTCTCAGATATTCCAGAGGAGAAATTGGAAGCTATCCGTAAGTTTGCACTGGAGCACAAAGATAAGGTCGCAGTAACATCAAAAGACCCCAACTACAAAACCCTGCCCGACCTCATCGAGGAGAAGTTCGGGGTTCGCCTTTCACATCAGCAGGTGTACACAATTCTGAAGGGTGAACGCAGGTACTCAGTGAGGCTGGATGTGGATGTTATCAGGGAGCTCGAAGAGAGGTTTGGCAGTGTCAGCAAAGGGCTTAGAAAAATGCTCAAGTTCTACAAAGCTCAGAAACTCCCAGACCACTTGAAGCGGGCACACAGAATACTGCTGGAGCACGGGAAAGATGGGCTGACTGGAGAGGAAGTCAGCAAGGTTCTGGAGGAGAACGGGCTTACATGGGAGGAGTTTCAAGAGCTCGCAAAGAGAGGATACATCATCAGGTGGAAAGACGGGAAATACTATGTGTATGAGTTCAGAAGAGACCCACTTCTTGAATTTGCATTTGGTCTTGGAGGAGGATAAAAATTTGGGCCGAAATGGCCCTATACTCTTCTTTCTAACTCTTTTAACCCTCTTTCCAAACCATTCAGGTAGCCGAGAGTGATCAGTGCACAGAAGCACGCATAGTCCTTTCTGACCCCGTCGTACTTCCTGTCAATCCATTCGAAAACTTTAGTCAGGTCGAGGAGCTCAGTGAACTTTTTGGATATTGCTGCCTCAATCTCAGAGAGGTCTCTCTGGGAAAGGCCTTTGGACTGGAAGAACTCTCTCACGCCCATCTCACTTACGCCCTTTACAATCTCTGCCATCTCCATTCCAACCACCTCATCACTCCTTCTTTTTCCTCTGCCTTCTATTCTTCCTTCTACCGTCCTTAATCAACACCTCAGCGTACTCCTTCTTTATGAACGCCTTCTCGTAGATTTCAGGGTGCTCCTCTCTAACCATCTTGAGCAGGGCCTGCCTGAAGGCTTCGCTCTCGCTCGCATACAGCCCCTGATCTATCAGCATCCTAAGGGCGGCAGCGAGCTGCTCATTAAAGCTCACACACGTCTTGTACATAAACCCGGTCTGAGACCTGTACATGCCTATCACCCCCTTAAACTACTCCCATTCAAATTGAACATCCGGCGAAACGACTTTCTCCCTCTTAGCAACGAGTTTTACCTTTCTTTTGCCATTTTCAACAACCATCCTCAATATCTGGTCGGCGTGCCTCAACGCAACCTTGTTCATCCTCGGGCCGACCTCTTTTGTCTGGAAGTTCTTGATGGCTTCGTGAGCTATCACGATGACTGCTCCATGGCTCTTGAACTTCTGCAACCTGAGCATCACCGCATCACAGAACCTCATTCTTCTGTTGGCAACTCTCGGGTCGTCTTTGGTCGGGTCTCCGATAAAGAATGAATCGAGAGAGGTTATCGAGTCCACGATGACTATCGTATCTTCATAGGCTGGAGTTTTTGATATGGCTTCCAGAACCTGAATGGGTTCGCTGACCTCATACACCTTGGCATCCGGGAGATAATCTCTCACATCGTAGTTCTTGTCGATGTGGATGACTACCTTATGCTTGAATTGTTTGGCGACATGCATGGCAAAGGTGGTCTTACCGACCAGTGGCTCACCAAACAGAACGGTCAGCTTGCCCTTGAACCTGTCTTTGAGTGAAGACGTCTCAGCAGTTTCCGGTACATCAGTTGCTCCCTCAGAACCCTCTTCAGAGTCTTTCTGTCCATCGCCGTACATTGACTCCTCTATCTTTTTAAGCTTCTCTAATTTATTCCCGAGCTTCGACTTCATCACCTGCCACACCGCAACGATGTGCTCGCATGGCTCATCATCATATTGGCCGCACGTGCACTTTCCGAGCATCCCGTTTATCGTGTAGGAGATAGATGCCGTATACTCCCCAACTTTCGCAGCTATGGTGTAGTTGTTCGAGCGGACACTGCCGATCTCCTTTAAGACCTGAGCTTCTTCGCTGGGTATTTTGCTCTCCAGCTTGGCAATGGGATAGCGGTAGTTCTTGAAAGAAACAAGCTCTTCGACCGTCATGTTAATCCTCTCCAATTATTGGTGCAGTGATAACATCAGCGGCCATGTCATTACCCTCAGCGAATATCTCCAGCGGGATGTTTGTACCCTGTTTGATCTCAAGGTCCATTTTCCTGACTATTTTTGCCACTGGCAGCAGATACTCTGGGTTTATTTTTGTCATGTAAACTTCGTCAGAAATTTTCTCACCTGCAGTAAGGCTAATCTCAACCTTCTCGATGTCATTTCTGCTTTTCACCAGCACCTTGCCACGGTCATAGACGAACTCGATGTAGTCTCCAATCTTAGAGGCAAGAGCTACAGCCCTGTAAAATTCCCCCCCGTCCACAAAATAGACCGCTGGGAAGTCAAGTTTTGGTTCCTTTGGATCTTTTCTGACCATCTCTGGCTCTATAAGCTTTGTACTGATTTTTGCACCGCCAGCATCCAGAATAACTTCACCATTGCTCACCCTGAAAGACACCGTGTCACTCTTCAGCCCGGAAAGCTTGTCCAGCCACCAAGATGGGTCGAAGCCCATAACGAGCTCGCCGTTTGCGGTACAAGACACATCGGCGTAAACCATCTGTACATTGGCAGCATCAGTCGCTCTGAACCACATAATGTTGTCTTCTATGTGCAGTCTTATCTCCATACCAACAAGGTTCGCAAACTTCAGAAACTGCATGAACGGTTTGTAGTCCACCACCACTTCCACTCTGTCCACCATGTTATCACCAAAAAAGTATAATGGAGTATGGCTATATATCTTTTTCGATTAGTTTCTTCAATTTGGCGTATAGTTGCTTAACCTTGATGACATCCTTACGACAGTGGTCTTCAACGAGCTGCTTTGCCCTTTCGTCGCCCTTTAGAGCTTTGACCCACAGTCCGGGAATGTATGCTCCGGACACATCAGCGTAAACATCTATCCCGAGGCACTGGCATGTGAAGTTGAGAGTCGGCCACTTCCCGCCAGTGGAGATGGACTTGACGACATCGAACAGGTCAATGTACCTGCACTTCATGAAGACATCGTAGTCCTCGAACCCGTTTATGAGGGCTCTCGCAGTCAGGAAGGGGATGTCGAAGTTCCGGATGTTGTAACCGACAAGCACAGCAGGCAGCAGGTCTTTGAACTCCTTAATTATTGCCGACTCGTCAGCGTCCATGATGATGTAGGGCCGAGTCTTCTCCGTCGCAACGCCGATGGCGATTATTCTGTCTTTGAAGGAGTTTGTCCCTGTCGTTTCGATGTCGAAAAATAAGGTGTCTATACTATCACCTCCTTTACCCTTATCTCAACTATGTAGTCGCCCACTCTCCTCGTCTCGAACTTCACCTTCTTTGCGTCCTTTGGGATGTGGATCGTGTACCCAACTCCGCCGGGTGGAGTTATGTGGACTCTGCCCGGATAAACATCGATGTCTATATTGCTGCAGTTGCCTTTCTTCAGCACATCCATCTCAAACTCCAGAACCGGGTCAGATGTAATGGCTACCACCTCCTATACCGAGCATGCTCCTCAACATGCTGAGAAGCTCTTCTCTCTGTGCCGTCTCCTCAGCGTCTTTCTCCTCAGCATACTCCATTCTCCTGATGCTCCTTCTGATGTACTCGGCGAGCAAGCACCTGTCCTCGTTGTTATCGTAGAAGACGCACAACTGGTTGCAGTCCCGTTTTATCAGCGGACAGAACGCCATTACTCTTCCACCCCCAGATACGCTTTTATGGCCTTCAGAACAGCCACCTTTTTGTCGGTGGTGTGAGCCTTTCTGAGAAGCTGTTCGAGCCTGTCTTTTGGTATGGCTACGCCCACATACACCAAGTCCATGAAAATAGAAAAGAGGAAAGATATATTATTTTTTCGGTACTGGTTCTAAAACAATTACGAATTTTCTACCCTCTTTTCGTCTATAAGCGAGATATGGTTTTATGCCATAATCTTCTCCAACACTGACCATTTCTTCTCTTTCTTCTGGGGGAAGATAGCCGTCCATCTTGCACTGAACGCCGAGCACTTCACTTTGTTTTACGGCGATTATGTCGAATGTACCGAACGAGCCTGCCGACCTGACAGCATAATAGCCCTGTTCACGGAGCGTTTTAAGAACTCTCCTTTCGAACTCAATCCCCTTTCGCTTCCTGCCCATTATACTGCCCCCATGATAACCAGAGGGATTATTAAGGAGGGAATGGGGGCGACGGCCAGCACGATGGCAGCCATGAGGATTTCTGTCTTAGTGGTCGTTTTTGGCCTCTTCCACACGAACAGGCAGATCAAACAGACTGAGAGTAAAAAGCTCAGTACCGGTGCGTATGCATAGACCAGAACCTGTAGAGCAATTGAAAAAATAGCGGAGAGGATTAGTTTAGTCTTCA
>Ga0256834_1000329_pt1 | contig 34968 bp, 34 predicted proteins | sample 4281140metaG_FD_190536 | JGI IMG/M metagenome (GOLD analysis project Ga0256834, IMG submission 190536) | Hydrothermal vent microbial communities from East Pacific Rise, Pacific Ocean - 4281-140 | ecosystem: Environmental > Aquatic > Marine > Hydrothermal vents | place: Pacific Ocean: East...
AGTCTGATAGCGTCAGAACTGTACAGAGTTAAATTTGAGAAAAGCTCTTATATCTAACTATGAAGGAGAAAGCTATAAAAGACAAAGGATTTTGGCAGAAAATCCGTAAAAAATGATTTTGCTGCTGAAAAACTACGGCTAAACAGGAGGGACGCGCAGTATAAGCTGTTGGCGAAAAAGGATGCATGCAGGGGGGAGAACGCTTTGGAGCTGTGAACAGACGGGCCTGACGGAAATGCTGCCGGAAGAGGGTTATTCAGGCTGAATAAAGTCGGCCAGGGCATCAATGGTTGTCACATGGCGGCGAAATTCCTTGCTGTCCACAAGCCGTGTTCCAAACTGGTGCTGCAGGCCCATGGAGATCTGCAGTGCGTCCAGTGAGTCCAGGCCCAGTGGACTGGCATCAGAGAAGAGCATGATATCATCGGCAAGGGCATCCGGAGTGACATCATCAATGTCACATTCAGTGAGTATCATCTGTTTCAGACGTCGTTTGAGGGCATCGTCAAGTGAACCTTTCATAATCCATTTCCTGTTCTTCTTGCTAAAATCCAAGCTGCAAGGAGGAGCATAAGTCCTCCGAATCCTGCCAGGGCCAGTGATTCCGTCAGTACTGCGCCCGCCCCAAGGCCACGTAAAAATAAATCCAGAAATCCTTCCAGTCCCCATGACATGGGGGAGAGATTGCTGAAAGTCTGCATCGCTTCCGGCATGAAGAATTTAGGAACCATCACTCCGCCAATTGCACCAAAGAGGATGTTGAGTATCCCGCCGATGGTTGTGGCCTGTTCCACACTGTTCACGGACACTGCTATGAGCATTGATGTCCCAATGGCTGCCAGGCTGAGCCCTGTGGAGACCATAATGATCCCGGTAACAGAGTGTCCCGGCGTCAGTGCGGGAGCACCAAGGAGGGGCACCATAAACATGCCCACTCCGATCATGAGCCAGACCTGGATTTGGTTTATAACCATATATGGAACAATTTTACCCGTAAAAAGTGCAGGAATGGAGATGTTCATGCCGTTCATGCGCATCAGGGTGTTCTGGCGGTGCTCACTGATAAAAATGGTGGACATGGGGATAATGATGAAAAACATCCCGAAGACTATCCAGGAGGGGACACTCTGCTGGGTGGATGTGGGGAATAGACTCTCTTCGAGGCCATTGAACTGCACGGTAATCAGACTGCTCTGATCCATCAGTCTGGCATCTGTTCTGGCGGCAATTCCGGGGAGCAGCGGGTCGAGCTCGTGGAGCAGCGTCTTGATACGAAGTTTCATCAGTATGCCGGTGAGCTCCCCCTTGAAGAGGCGGAGCATGTTCTGCTGTACGTCACTTGCCGCATCAAGTTTGAGTGGAACGGTGGAATCCTCACTGGCCAGGCTGGCTGAAAATCCGGGAACAATGGTTACGGCAAAGGTGAGATCGTCGTTGAGTGCATCCTGCAGATCTTTTCCGGGCCTGACTGTCTGCCGGTACTCTTTCAGGGTCCTGTTTTCTCTGAGCAGGCTGGCAATTTCGTGGCTGATTGTGGTCTGGTCCTGATCAATGACAGCATAGCTGACAAAGGCGCGGTCACTGCTGAAGGTGTCTTTCAGGGCCATGGACATGATAAGGATAAAGATCGACGGCATGATAAAGAGGGCAGCCAGGGCATGTTTGTCCCGCAGAATAAGGAGGAATTCCTTGGTGAGCATCGCCCTAAGCATCGGCTTCTCCATGGCTGGTCAGATTGATGAAGAGGGACTCCAGTGTCCTTGCACGGTAACGTATCTGCCTGATGCCGATCTGCTCTTCCTCCAGAAGTGTGAGGAGTTTTGCGATGCCGGCACTGTCCTGTGAGGGGAGCATAAGTCTTTCTTCGTCCAGCAGTCGTAGTTCCGGCATTATCCCGGTGATACGGCTGAGTCTTGCCGGGTCCGGATGATAGAGTTCAATGATGACACTGCGGCGGCCTCCCTGCTGGAGCATATCCTGCAGACTGTCCTGACGGATAATCCGGCCATGGTGAATGATGGCCACTTCATCACAGATCTTTTCAATCTCCTCCATATAGTGGGAGCTGTAGATCACTGTCTTGTTCTCTTCTCTGAATGAGCGGATGGTCGTGAGAATGTCGTTGCGGGATTCCGGGTCTATGCCGATGGTGGGTTCGTCGAAGTAGAGGATTTCCGGATTGTTCAGAAGGCCGATGCCGATGTTGAGACGCCTCTTTTCCCCCCCGGACAGGGTGGCGGATTTTCTATCAAGGAGGTGCTGGAGACGGTTAACGGAGATGGCATGATCAAGGCTCTGCTCAAGGGCTGCTCCCCTGATGGACTGAATTCCTGCAAAGAAACGGAGGTTTTCAATCACTGTGAGATTGTCATAGAATGCGAGGGCCTGGGGGATAAAGGCACAGCGACTGCGTATTTGCCTGATATTGCCGGCCAGGGACAGGCCGAAGATCTCAATTTCGCCCTCCTGAAATCCGGTGAGGCCGTTTATTATGGAGAGAAGTGTGGTTTTTCCGGCACCGTTTGGGCCGAGGAGGCCAAAGATGCAGCCGCGGCCGATCTCCATGTTCAGGTGTCGCAAGGCCGGTGTTTCCCCGTAGCTTTTGCTGAGATTGTGTATGCGGATCATGGTTTACCGGCTGCAGATTCCCAGAAGGTTTTTATATACCCGGGTTTCCGCGTCTGCCACTTCCAGAAGCTTTTGCTCAAGGGCGGGAAACGGTATGGGACTTTTTTTCCTGCCCCTGATGGCTGTGACGGCAAGCAGGGCGAATTCCCGCCACTGGTCACCGGCTGCAGTCATCTGCCGGGAGGCTTTCTCCAGTTCCGCATTGTTGTCGAGGATCGTTGCGGCTTCCTGGAGGAATGAGGCATAGATAAACCGAAAGCCGCCGCCACCGGTCCCTATCTCTTCCTGCATTCTGACAATATGACCGAGAAAGAGTCGGGCCTCCCGCGGGTCCTTCCCGGAGAGTCTGACGATGGAACGGCTCAGGGCACGGATACCGCGAACTCCGGCAATGGGAACCGGGGTCTTCAGCATTGCCCTGGCATTTTTACGAATCACTGTGGGCAGGATACGCTGAAAATCAACTGTATCCGGAATACCACAGGGATAGTAAAGGAGTCCCTTTGGTGCCATCATTCCCTTGACAAAGCGGGCTTTCCGGAGGTCTTTTGCCGGGCAGCGCTGGCTGTTTTCAAAGACCGGATCGCTTATCAGATAGTCATCACCCTCTTTGCCGAAAACAATAAGATTATGGGCGTTGAAGTGAAAACGCATCTCAGGCGGGAAGTAGGGCAGCCAGAAAACAGAGCTCTGGGCCCCCACAATATGTCCCTGCTGCAGGAGAGAATCCAGCTTTTTCATGCCTTTTTCCGGACTGGAAAAGCTGTGCATCTGCATCCTGATGCCCAGATTTTTCTGGAGTCCACGGATGATGCTTTTGGGGCGGGAACGGTAGGCAATGAGGGGCATGCCGCCAAGTTTTATAAAGGGGATGTAGGCGAACATCAGGGCTCCGGAAAGTCCGAAAACCATGGCTTCAGAGAGTGGCATACCATGATGGGAGACCATGAGTGACATGACTCCGCTTTCACAGTGGGCAAAATGTTTATGCTGGAAATCCGTATGTGTCTTCACGGCTTCACTCCAGCTCATCGCTTTGAGGTGGCAGGCTGCAGAGGAGTTCCCGGCTGATCCCCAGGGCATCACAGTAGCGTGTAAGTATCTTCCGGGAAAGTTTCCGGAAAACCGCAGGCCTGAAATGGCGTTTTATGCGCCACTTGAACAGTCCTGTGGATTCCGACAGTACCTGCAGGTCCATGCGACGGTTGTACATATGGAAAAAGAGTGTGGATTTTTCACCCTTTGCAACCCGGGAGTGGGCTTCTCGGGCCAGGCGTTCAAGCTCCTGCACGGCCTGAAGGGTTGCCTCTTCTTCTATTTCCCATCCACTTGACGGCACAAGGGTGTACTTCCCGGAGGTGTCGGTTGCATAGATTGCCTTTTTATTGTCGGCATAGGTGGAGATCCTGTCCTGGGGTACCTTGTTCTGCTCCATTCACACCACCGTCAGCTGCATGAATGCCGTGGAGAATCTGCCGCTTTCCGGGATATAACAGAGGAGGCGCTCTCCCTTTTTGAGCCTTCCTGAATGGAAGAGCTCTTCGAGGATAATATAGATTGAGGCGGAGCCGGTGTTGCCTTTTGTCGCCAGATTGCTGAACCATTGTGTCTGGGGAATGTCGCAGCCGGCACGCTGCATCCCTGAGAGCACCTTGTCACGGAAAAATCCGGAGGAATAGTGGGGGAGAAACCAGTCGATCTTTTCAGGCTGGAGGACACCACTGGTCAGCAGCTCCCGGAGAGGCCGGGTCACTGTATATTCAATGATCTTGTCGTTGAGCAGTTTGACATCCTGTTTGATGCTGAAGATGGACTCTTCCAGCCACTGCTGCGGCAGGTATTCCCGCCAGCCCCTGAGGCTGCCGTCCTCTCTCTTTACGGCTCCGGCGTACATGCAGGTTTCAAGCTCTCCTGCATAGGAGAGCTGCCTGATCCAGTCGATGTGGAGGGATATTGTTCCGCTTTTTCTGTTGGGACTGTTACTCATCCAGACGGCACCCGCACCGTCACTGAGCATCCAGCGCAGAAAATCCTTTTCAAAGGCTATCTCCGGATGCTTCTTCAGCTCCTCAGTCCTGCCTGCCAGTTCTTCATCGAAGAGCTGGCCACGCATGAGAGAAGAGACATTTTCAGAGCCCGTTGCCACCCCGTTCCGATTCAGTCCAGAGAGAATAGCCATATACACGTATTTAAGGGCCATGACCCCTGAGAGACAGATACCCGATGTGGCGATAACTTCGCAGGGCGGCAGACCGAGCTCGCCGTGGACCATACTGGCATGGTTCGGCATGAGCTGATCGGGCAGGGTGGTACCGCAGGCAAGAATCTCTATGTCTTCCCGGATTCTGGCGCTGAGCAGTCGAACGGCTTCTGCGGCAAGCTGGCTGTTGCTGTGGCTGGCACGCCCTGTTTCGGGGTCAATGGCATAGTAACGGGAGACGATTTTGTTGCTGCGAAGGATCAGTTTGCGTACCCGGGAAGGGCGTGCTGCAACCGGTGACAGGAGAGATTCCATGCTGTCATTGTCAACCGGTTCATTTGGCATAAATGCGCTGATATCATTGATGTAGACGTTTTGAGACATGCGAGTTACGGTCAGCTATCAGTAAAAAATAATTTATTTTCCAGAGGGTTGTTCATAATAGTGAACCGCCCGTGCAAGCGCTTTTCTCCGAAAGGGCGCGAGCAGCTTTCGAAACAGCATGTTCAACGGTACAACAGTGACAACCAGTGTCAAGAGAAAGGCTGTATAGATGGTGATCACCACATTGCGTCCCCATGAGCCCTGGGGACCGGCCTTTTTAATCAGCCTGCACCAGATCAGAAAACTGCGGTGGGCAATGTGCTCTGTTGCGATCAGTTTTCCGTTGACATTGACGGCACCCATGTTCTTCAGCAGCGGGAGTGTAGCGCATTCTTCGTCATGCTGCAATGCGTTACAGATACGTTCTCCAAAACGGCCTGCGGAGTCGATCTCTTTTTTATCCACTCCGGCGGGAGGGAAGAACCAGAATCCGTCCTTTTTTCCGGTGAGCATCCAGCGCGGAGTGGTGACAAAGGTGTAGAGTGATTTGCCCTGATCGGTGAAGACAACGTTGTCCAGAAGCCTGGCATCAAGCCCACTGAGCAGGGTCTTCATCTTTTCCTGGGCAATGAGCCACATGTCGCGGCAGGCGATCACTGTTACCACAGGTGTGTTTTTAAAGAGTGTTTTCGCCTGTTCCGTCTGCAGAAAACCGGTGACCGGAATGGAAGGTGAGAGAAACCAGGATGTGTAGCCCAGGATGATGAGATCGTAGTTGTCGTCACATTCGACGGGTTTGACGGGGCAGCCGTCAAGGTAGACAGCCTCCGGAAACACATTGAAAAACTCGTAAAAGGACCAGGGATAGGGGTAGGGCACTTCAGGGCGGATTTCCAGAAAATCACACTGCAGGCCGTTGCATTCTGCCAGGGGTTCTGCAATCTGTTCCATGACGGATTGCAGCTGCCCACTCTGGGAATAGGAGATGATGAGTACTTTTTTCGACATCAGGATCGTTTGCGGGCGGTGAGGAGAAAGACAGGATATTCCCGGCTGTTCTCCTCTTTGACTATGCTGTGGACTGTTCTGTGGCTGATCGCTTCCATGCCGCAGGCCTCAAGAGAGCTTTTCAGCTCTTCCGGGTCAAATCCATGGTGATGGATGCCCTCTGCATCAGCCTTGTGAAAGCTGCCGTCTTCTGTGAAGAGATCGGCAATCGCCAGATAGCCGCCGGGAAGAAGGAGTTCTGCAAATCGCTGCAGCAGAGCCCCGCTATCCCGAATGTGGTGCAGGGTCATGGAGCAGAAGATGAGATTATGCTGCCTGTTGTATTTATCAGCAAGGAGGTCACAGCAGAGTGTCTCCATATTGGCTATCTTTTCAGCTGCGATTTTCTGCTCAAGAACTTCCAGCATCCCGGAAGAGCTGTCAATGGCAATCAGCTGCCCCACCAGAGGAGCCACGGCCATGCCTACAAGCCCGGTGCCGCAGCCGTATTCCATTGCACTCATCTCCGTTGAGAGGGGGAGCTCTGCAATGGCACTGCTTATTTTTCCGGCCAGCCGGACCCGTCTGGATTTACTGTCCCAGTCTGCCGCTGCCCTGTCGAATCGTTCTGTTCCCATGTCTGTTCCTGCTGAGTAGTATTCTATAATTCACTGATCGTATCAAAGAGATCACCGTCGGCCTCAATTTTGGCTCTGTTTCCGATGATCATGCGATGGCTCTTGTGTAGCATCCTGTCAAAGGCGGCGGCAAAGGAGCGCATGTCTTTCACCGTTGTGGAGATAATTTCCCCTATCCGCTGCTGCTTGTATTCGGGGGTGATGCCGTTTAAATACTCGTTTCTGGCTGTGGCTCCCTTTCCTGCAGACGCCTGATGCGGGTTGAAGGTCCCGTAGGTGCCGATGATCAGCTGCTGCAACACCTCCCGGGGCAGCTCAAGTTCTGCAATAACCTTTGGCATTGCCATGTAGCTGTCATAGGTCTTTCGGACCTGGGGATCCCGGTAGCTGATCACTGCAAAATTGCCACTGATATGACTGAACTGGATAAAACAGCCGTAGGCTCCACCCATCTGGCGGACACTGTTCCAGAGATAGTCCCTGGAGAGATAGGTCTTCAGGACCTCAAAATGGCCGTTGTAGCCTGTCCCGTCGGGCAGCAGAGTACCGCTCTGTACAGCATAGACCACTTCGGCGGAGGTTATCAGGGCCTCATGTGCGGGGAGCTCAGGGGTGATAAGTTCCTGGACGGGCAGTATGGTGTCGGGCAGACTCCTGACCAGATCTTCGCCCAGTTTATGAAAGGAGCTCACTTCAGCTTCATTGGCGGTGATGGAGAGGATAAGGTTGTTGCGGTTGAAGATAATGGCAGCCATCTCCTGCAGATCCCTGAGGAAAGACTCCTCCATCTCTGCATAGCCTGCGGCAAGCTGTTTGCTGCTGCGGTAGGCAGTGACTCCCGAGACCATTTCGTTGCAGGCTCCGGCCTGACTCAGCTGGGCAAAGGCCAGGGAGGTGGCAAGGCCGTAGCCCTCACTCTGGGCCGCATGTTCAGCCCAGGCAAACTCTCTGGCCACAATTTCCCGGATATGGACACGGTCCTGTAAAGAGAGATCGGAGAAAATATCGGTGAGGAGCTGCAGGCTCCGTTCCTGGTATTCGGGGAGACATTTGACCTGAAACCAGAGGATGGGCCGGAAACTTCCGTGCCCCCCCTTTTTGACATGACACTGGAAGTTGTGGGAAAAGCCTCCCGTGCAGGTGGCAATCTCCCTGGCAAGGTGCATGAAGTCCATGCTGCTGGTGCCGATTTCGGTGACAATGCTACCAAAGAGATCGAGCAGGGGAAGGTAGCGTGAGGGTAGTGTTGAGACATCAAAGCCAATTTCAATGTAGGAGATATGGTCAGTATTCAGTTCACTGAAAATACATTCTCTGCCATGGATTTCAGTGGCCTGGGCCTGGTGGAAGCTGACCTGCTGTTCCAGGTCGCCAAGGTTGAGCTGGGGAAGAAGGTTCAGGGTTTCCACGCTGTTTGGCTTCTGCTGATCAGCCATCAGGGCGATGGTTCTGCTGATCAGTTTTTCCCGGCTTTCCCGGTTGAGTCCCTCTTCATATTTTTTCAGACGATCAGCTTCCCGGGCCAGCTCTCTGGCCTGTTTGTCAGGGTCGGGTCGCAGGGTGACCACCACGGTGGCCGGGTTGTCGAGGAGGTACTTCTGGATAAGTTCCTCAAAGTAGCGTTCTTCCAGGGCCTTTTGCCGAATGGAGATCAGGACTGTGTCTATCTGCAGTGCTTCATAGGGGTCTGTTCCATATTTAAAAGCGGGCAGGGCTTTGCCGAAGAGATCCAGTCCACGCTGGGCCTTGCAACCCTCTTCACGTACCCCGAATTCATATTTATTGAGTTCCGAAAGGATCAGATCATGCCCGAGCCCCTCTGCTGCCATCTGCGTCAGGGTGGTCTTGTAGAGTTTGAGGAAGTCGTCCCGTTTCTCAGGATCACTGCCCACAAGGTAGCTCACCATCATGGTCTTGAAACTTGAGGTGGAGAGATAGAATCCACCGAAGTCCTTGCATAAGCCACTGGTGATAACAGCATTTTTCAGGGGAGAGGCATCCGAGTTGTAGAGGATGTTGGCGATAATCTGAAAGGCCGCATTTTCTTCACGGTTGAGCACGGTTGAGACCGTACTGGCCACGGCAATAAAGGTCTTTTCCGCAGTATCCGTGGAGTCGACACTGTAGCTGTCTTCGATGAAGGTGAGCCTGTCGATGTCTGTTCCGGGAGTCACTTCCGCCCGTTTACCGCTCTCCGGGAAGGCGGAGAGAAATTTGTCCTGGAGGTAGCGGAGTTCCTCCCCGAGATCGGCGTCACCGTAGACAAAAAAGGTCGCATTTGAAGGGTGGTAATGGGTCTTGTGGAAGGTGCAGAACTCTTCATAGGAGAGATCCGGTATGTTTTTCGGGTCTCCGCCTGATTCGTGGGAATAGGTGGAGCCGGGCATGAGTCCGCCAAAGATGTGGTGGAAGATGAGTCTGATGGGATCGGAAAAGGCTCCTTTCATCTCATTGTAGACCACTCCCTGGTACTGGAGGGGGGAATCTTCACTCTCCTGATGGTAATGCCAGCCTTCCTGTTCAAAGGTGGACCTGGCCAGCAGGGGATTCAAAACCACATCCATATACACATCCATGATATTGAAGTATTCCTTCATGTTCCTGGTGGCAAAGGGATAGTAGGTGACGTCGGAGCCGGTCATGGCATTTAAAAAAGTCATCAGTCCGCCCTTGTTGATCTCACCGAAGACATCTTTCACCGGGTACTTTCTGGAGCCCATGAGCACGGAATGTTCCAGAATATGGGCAACCCCTTTGGAATCGGTGGGGATGGTGTTAAATGATGCCGAAAAGGTCTTGTTGGAGTCACTGTTTTTGATGGCAAGCAGCGGGCAGCCGAGCAGATCGTGCTCAAAGAGGTACACATCGGCCTGGATCTCATCGATGTGTTGAAATTTTTTGAGGCTAAAGCCGGAATAGGAAGAGCCGGGGGTGTAGGAGGTCATTTAGTATCTCATTGGGTTAAAAGAGTTTTGATGAGTCGAGCAGGAGCGTTACGGGCCCGTCATTGACAAGCTCCACATCCATGTGGGCCTGAAATCTGCCACTGGCACAGCGGATGTTTTTCTGTCTGATGGCTTCGATGAACAGCTGGTAGAGCTGTTGTGCGTGATCAGGAGGGGCTGCTGCGGAAAAACCGGGGCGGCGTCCCTTGCGACAGTCACCATAGAGGGTGAACTGGGAAACCACCAGCAGGGATTTCCCCATGTCGATCAGGGAGTTGTTCATCTTTCCGTCTTCATCTTCAAAGATACGGAGATTGACGATCTTCTCGGCAAGCCAGGCGATATCTTTTCTCCTGTCATCACCATGGATACCGAGAAATACCAGAAGACCGGATTCTATTTCACCTGTGACTTCAGAGGCGACGGTGACCGATGCCCGTTTCACTCGTTGAATAACTGCGCGCATGGTAAACGGATTAAAACGGCTGGCCGAACATCACCCATGCGGATGTGGTTTCATCTGAAAAGCCGACATCCAAACGGACAACAGCACCGGAAAGCATGGCGCGGATGGCAAAACCTCCATCCACCTTCCAGTCCCGGAGAAGGTCGGAGTCGTAGCCATTGGCCACCCGGCCTCCTTCGGCAAAGGCAACAAGCTGGAGCCAGTCACTCTTTAAAAACCGCAGCCATGAGATGTTTCCCAGGGGGTTCCAGTCCAGTGTGTAGCGATATTCCGCTGTGGTGTAGACAACAGAGCGATCGTTGAAACGGTTTATGGGATAGGCCCGCATTCTGTAAAAGCCGCCAAGATTTGCCCCTTCGTAGAATGGAGGACGGTCTGTGACAGAGACTGATCCGTCACTGTTGTTCTGCTCGTTCCAGCTCGGGGTGTCTCCGGTCCACAGGTTGAGGGCGATGATGCGCTGTTTGGCCCAGGAGGAGCTTCCCAGAGAAAAGTACTTGCTTGCCTCAAACTCCATGAATGTCCACTTGTAGGGGGATTCCAGCCATGCGAAATCATGGGTGAGAGCAAGGTACTGGCTGCTGCCGGTGGAGGGATTGGACGGAAAATCCGTGTTGTTATAAGAGATGGCAAGCTGCACCGGATGTACTGTGGCCTCTTTTTCCCCTTCCTCAAGCTCAAAACTGCGATAGCGGTTGTACTGGCGCAGCATCAGCGTTGTCACCCCTTCACTGAGAGGGTTCCAGCTGTCACCGCCAACGGCGGCAGAGCGGAGGAGACCGCCTTTCAGGTGATAGTGCTGCATGGAGTCATTTGCTGCTGCTCCCCACGGCAGGACATACTCGATTTTAAAGTCAGACCAGTTGTCATAGCCACTGTCCTCCACAAAATCGTCCATGTCTGAATCATTACTGCCGGGTCGAATACTATCCTGTTGAAAGTCAACGGCAGTATAGGCCCGGTTTTTCGGATAGTGCCCCATCATTCCCTGGGCACTGAAAAAGAACCGCGGTGCAAAGGAGGGTTGAAAATCCCACATGCCGAGGAAAAGGGCGGCAACACCATCAAAACTTCCGAAGGCTGTGGCACCAAGCAGGAGCTGTTCCTGGCCGTAGCCCTTGGTTCCGCCACCAACACCCATGCTGAAGCCCATGCTTTCCGTTGAGAAGGCGTAGGGGAGCAGCAGTTTGTTTTTTGTCCCGTTCTCGGCGTTTTCTTCCCGGGAGAGTGTACTTTTGATACTGGTTTTGGGTCTTGCCTGCAGTGTGGGTACAGCCAGGAGAGACACAAGGCCGAGAAGGCAGAAGGTCTTCAGTAGGGGGGAGATGTTCATAGAGTACCTGTTCATGAAAAGTATAATTTCTATCGAGAGATAATTTGTCCTATCTTACTCTAAAACGTATGAATTTCCAAATATTCTGCAGTTTGGCCCTTCTCCGGGCGCAGCATCAGAAATATCCGCTGAAAAAAGGGTTCCGGAATTGTCACTGGCGCTGTTCTTCCGAAGGCCGTGGCCAGAGCTGGTCTGGTCTTCCCTTTTCATCCAGGGTGCAGGCCTTGACTGCGGGATCGTGGTAGAAGGTGAACCAGCTTTGAGAGTTCCGGTAATGATTGAAGTACTCTTCCTTTCTGTCGATGACTTCCAGGGGGAAATTGTCGTAGGCCATGATCCAGAGAGGATTGGAGTGAAGGTGGGTGGGGAAGAGATCACCCAGGTGAACTGCAGTGGTCCCCTGTGAACGGATTTCTATCAACTGGTGGCCACGGGTGTGTCCTCCGGTGTGGCGCAGTGTGATGCCGGGGATCACTTCGCTTACGCCCTCAACGATGGCAAGTTTTCCTTCACGCCTGAGCAGGGAGAAATTTTCAGGCCAGTAGGTGGCCCGGGCACGACGGCACGGGTTCTCCACATCTTCCCATTCGGCTTTTTGAATATGGTGGGTTGCCTCCGGGAAGCTGAGTTCTTCTTCACCGTGAGAGTTGTGCATGACAATTCCGCCGGCATGATCAAAATCACAGTGGGAAAGCAGAACATGGTCAATGTCCCGGCGGGAGAGCCCGTGCTCTGCCAGGTCATCAATGATGGACCAGGGAGATTCCACCTGAAAGATGGCGAGTTGTTTGGCGCTGAGTTTGTTGCCAAGGCCGGTGTCTACAATTACGGCGTGTTCCGGGGTTTTTATAAGGAGCACATCGTTGGTGAAGGGAAGGGAGTTGTCGGGTGCCGGCCGGCATCGTTTTTCCCAGAGGACTTTAGGTACAGCGCCGAACATGGTCCCGCCATCAAGGCGGAAGTTTCCCCCATTCAGCCAGTAAATCTGAAATTCTCCAATGTGTAGAGGCGGGCAGTTCATATTTTCTCCATGCGTTTATCCGGAGCTGCTGTAGCAGAAATCACGGGAGGTTTTGAGGTATACTCCTGTTTGGAGGCGTCCCGTATGATATCTCTTCAGAGCTGTTTTTTCAGTAGAGTTTGAAAAAGAACATGTTTTTGAGAAATGTGGTATGAAAAAAAACTGAATTATGATTCAATTGTAGCAGCGGTGGTTTTGGGGGGCATGTCGTTGAGTATGTTCAACAATAGTCACATGGTCCTGAACGGAATCTGATAAGCATCACAACCTCTTTATTATTTGATTATGAAACTGAAACAGACAAAATGCTTTCCCCGGTTGTCGGTTCTCTGTACTGCGTCTCTCCTGTTGCTGGCCTCACCATTTCCAGGGGCAACTCCTGCATTCTCAGCTCAGCCGTTGCCGAAAATCACCTATCAGGGTCTGCACAGCAGGACTTTTGGTGATACTGACACGCTTCCAGCAACAGAGCAAAAGCCATTGGTGCAGGAAAGTGATGAGCAGGCCGGCGGGAAACAGATTGGAGAAAAGCCTTCCGCCGGAAAAGCACAGAGAGTTGACGTTGCACTGGCAAAACGACTCTTGAAAAAGGGTACTGAGGAGGCAAAGGCGGGTAAGCTTGAACAGGCACGGTCACTCATTGAGCAGTCACTGGAGGCCAATCCGAAAGATATTGCTGCGTTGAACAACCTGGGACTTGTCCTGAGAAAGCTGGGTAAGTATGAGGAGGCATCCAGGAGATACAGACAGGCCCTTGCCATATCTCCAGATTATCCATTAACACACAAGAATTACGGGGTATTATTGGAAATAATGGCTGTCAGGGAGTATCGGAAGTATTGTGAACTGGTGCCCGATTCAGCGAAGAGGAAAAAGGTGGAAATGAAAATTCAGCGATTGACACGGTAGTGAGGATGAATACAAAAAAAAGGAAATCTCCGGGAAGGGTTCTCCCATTGATACTCTGTTGTGCCATGCTCTTCTTTTTCCCGGGTTGTATCCCGAAGCGTGCAGCACCTGTCTATTCTTTTGGACATATTGATACCGTGATGGTTGTTCGTGTGGGATCCCTTAATTTCAGAAAATGCCCTTCTGTTCAGTGTCGCATATTGACAACTCTGCACAGGGGTGAAAAAGTTGTTGTTCTGCAGGAGGAAGGGGCCTGGGTACAGGTTCAGCGTCTCCTGGATGATGCCGAGGGCTGGGTGGCTGTGAAATATCTTGATGAGCTGGAGGAGGATACGCCGGAACCGTCCGCCCCGGCACCTGTATCCGGTGAAACACCCCCTGAACGTCCCGGGAACATGGTTGATATGGAGGTTTCTGCGGACAGTGGAGCAGCTGAGGTTCTGGACAGTGAAGAGTTTGCACCGGTGGATGATGATGTGGAGGCTGCAATAGACGGCAGTCCGAATGTGGAGGAGCTCCCCCGGGAAGAGATATCTGTGCAGGAGGAAATTCCTGAGCAGGATACTTTTGTGCCGGAAAGTGGGAGTGAGCTGACGGGCGTTGAAGATGAATTCGCGGATGTGGCGGAAGAGGTGGATGTTGAAAGGCAGGAGAAGGTGGACAGTTCTCCGGCAGACGATGATCTCCCTCAGGAAAGTGTCCCTGCCGTATCGGATCAGGAAATAGAAGAAGAGTTTGCAGAATAGCGATGGATGGTGGTGAATACGATGGATGAGTTACACGATGACAAAGAACGGCAAGGGGCCGGGAAAAAGAATACTGTTATGAGTTTCCTGCTTTCTGCTCTGCAGGCAGCCGGCAGCTTCGGGCGAACGGTGACCCTGGATCTCTTCAGGAATGTATGGACTGACTACCTGAAGGGGATGTCACCGGCAAGGTTTCTGGCACGGGTCTTTCATGGTATGCCAGGTGGCCGGGATCTCCTCGGGCTTTGTGTGGTAGGGCTTTGTGTGGCGGCCCTTTTATATGGAGGACTGGGCGGTTTCTTTCCATATCAGCATTCTTCAGGAAACATCGAGATCGGTGGCTTGAGTCTTGGTATGGATATTGAAAAAGCGGCAGAGCTTATCAGGGAAGAATACAGGGACGCGTTTTGTGATACAAAAGGCGGCTCGGAAGACAGTTGTGATGAGATTGCTGTGACTGCTGCTTCAGGCGGATACCGCATTACACACATCCTCGGCAGGATCACTGCCGCATCTGACGGGAAAGTGAACCGTATCGATTTCCCCCGTTCTGTTGTGGTTGTTTTATTGAAGGCAGAGGATATGTCTCCCCGGGATTTTGCCCAGACCTTTGTCAACTCATATGAAATTCCTGAGATGGAGGTTGCCAGATCAGGCGGGCAATACGTCTGGTATTGTGAGTTGTCTGACCGTACCAGGGTGGAAATACCACAAAATGCAGTGGCGGTGAATTTACGAAAGACAGCGCCACCTGCTGGCTCAAAAAGTGCACAGAAAGCCAGGACCACAACAAAGAAATATAAAGGAGAGCTGGTAACAGCTTTCAAGGATGAAACAAATAATGCGGTTTTTACTGATCCGGGATTTGATCCTGCCCTCAATGAAATAGTAATGGAGCTGAATCTCCAGGAAATTGTTGAGATGCGGGGACAGATGGGGAAGGCCCTGATTGTTGTTGACAATGTACTCTACGTTGGCGGCTCCAGAGGTGTTTATGCCGTAGATATTCAGAAAAAGAAGCAGAAATGGTTTTTTGAGACAGGAGGCAATGTTTTTGGCAGCCCTGTGGTGTTGAATAAGATGGTGTATTTTGGAAGTGATGACAAAAACTTCTATGCCATAGACAGGAAATCCGGGAAGGAAAAATGGCGCTTTACGGCCCAGGATAAAATACGGGAAACAGCTCTTGTATCAGGGAAAATCCTGGTGTTTTATGATGAAAAAGGCCGGATTTATGCTTTGAAATCAAAAAACGGCAAGGAGTTGTGGAATTTCGATGCTGGACATTACATTGATGAGAAGCTTTGTCTAAGCGATGGGAAAATTTATTTTTATGTGCCCAAAGAACAGCTCTACTGCTTGAATTTAAAAGATGGTCAGCTTGTATATAAGGTGCAGGTCGATGGCGCAAGGAGACAGAATGGTGCCATAGTGGCAGAGAACGGAGTTCTTTATCTGCTGGCCGGGAATCTCTATTCGATCAATCAGGAGACAGGAAAAGAGATCTGGCGTTATGCCGGTGGAGGGGGGTCTACGGCCGTTATCAAAGGTGATGTACTGTATCTGGCGGGTTCCCGTAAACTGGCTGCAATTAATATTAATACTTCTCAGGAGATATGGACTAATGACCTCTGGAAAGGAGGGGCGGGTATCAAGCCGGTCATTGTCAATGATTCCATTGTTACCGGGAGTGGTGAAAAAGGTATTTTTACCCTTGATCTGGCAACCGGCCAGATCGAAGGACACTTCAAACCCATAGATGCAAGAACTGCAACAGCTGTTTATCCATACAATGGTGTTCTCTACTTTTCAGATCGCGGGAATTATGTGTATGGTCTCAGTCACACGGATATCTCGCCTGATGTTGCTGTACAGGAGTCTTCTGAAGGGACAATGTTCCGTGAGGATTTTGCCAGAACCGGTTCTTCAAAAGAGAAGGGGCCGCGGGCACTCAATAAACTGATCTGGAAGTATAAGACGGAGGGCAGAATAGAGAGTACTCCGGTGGTGTCAGAAGGTGTTGTATACTTTGGAAGTGATGACAAGATGTTCTATGCCCTGGACACGTCCACCGGAGAAGAGCGCTGGACGTTCGAGACCGGCGGACAGATAACCGCATCCCCGGCAGTTGCCGGAGACCTGGTTATTTTCGGAAGTTACGACCATTATCTGTATGGCCTGGACAGAAAAACAGGAGAAGAGCGGTGGAGGTATTACTGTCTCGGCCGGATTGTAGCCGCTCCCCTTGTGGAAGATGGGACGGTGTACTGGCAGGATGAGCTTGGAAACATGTATTCCCTCGACAGTTCCTATCGTTCTGGAAAATCAATCATTAAGGATGGAACCGAGAACTGGGTGGCCCGGAAGGGGAGTTATGCGGGGGGAACCAGTACCCATCTTACACTGTCTGGTGATAAACTCTTTGCCGTGAAGCACGTCAGAACCAGTGGCCATGAGTTTTTTGCTCATAGTAAAGTGGATGGATCGATTCTGTTTCAATCTGAAGGATTGTCCCGTGATAACCGTTGGATGATCAGCAGCCACAGTGATTATAATTCTCCCGTGGTTGTAGGAAACAGTGTGGTGGTGGGGAGTTACAGTAATTATCTCATCAGTGCTGACCTGAATACATTTGCAAAGAAAAAGATCAGACATGACGGACTTGTGAGTTATGGCGATAAAACAATCAGTTTTGCCCATAACAGTCTGTTTGTCAGTGCCTCGGGTCGAAATGGGAATTCTGATGGTGTTTATCGGCTCTCTCCGGATATGAAAAAAGTAAGGGGTCGCTATCTCATCGGCAAGTGGGGCTATGTGTCCGGGGCACCAACCATTACTGATTCGGCAGTCTATTTTGGAGACAGTAAGGGGAATGTGTATGCCTATGACCTTAACAGTGAGGAATTGTTGTGGAAGTTTGCAACGCAGAAGACTGTTACCACCAGTCCGGTTGTGAAGGACGGTGTCTGTTTTATCACGAGTACGGACGGGTTTATATACGCCATTCAGTAGTATGACCTGAATCCGTGAAGAAGATGCGGCAACAGGTGTAACAGTGTACTGACTGTCTGGGATTATCTGTAAATGCCAGCCTTATTGTCCGTTACTCTGTGCCAGGGTTTCGCGCTGAAGGTGTCTGCCGGTAATGCATCCATCTCAATCGAATACTCACGGATTCAGTCATGAGACTGAATCCGTGATGACCTGGCGTCTGTCTCCTCTCGGTCCTGTGTGGCGCTTCTCTCCAATACTGTTTTATCGTGAAAAGCAGCGTGCCGGATTCTTAATATTTCCCCAGTGTCGACCAGAGCACACCAGCGGCAATGGCAGAGCCGATGACCCCGGCCACATTGGGGGCCATGGCGTGCATGAGCAGAAAGTTGCCGGGGTCTTCCTTGAGTCCAACGGCATGAACCACCCGGGCCGAGTCGGGTACTGCAGAGACGCCTGCAGCTCCCAGCAGGGGGTTGATTTTTTCTTTGAGAAAGAGATTCATCAACTTGGCAAAGAGGACACCGCCCATGGTTGCCACCACAAAGGAGCCGGCACCCAGCGCAAAGATCAGGATGGATTGACTGGTGAGAAAGGTCTGGGCCTGGGTTGATGCGCCTACGGAAAATCCAAGCAGAATCGTCACAATATCGATGAGTGCGTTCCGTGCGGTATTTGCGAGTCGTTCCGTGACCATGGATTCTTTGAGAAGGTTCCCGAAGAACAGCATACCGAGCAGGGTCATGGAACCGGGTGCAATGAGAGCGCAGATCAGAAAGGCGACAATGGGAAAGATAATCTTCTCTTTTTTGGAGACTTCCCGCGGTGGCTTCATATGGATGGTGCGCTCTTTTTTCGTGGTAAAGAGGTACATGATGGGGGGCTGAATAACCGGTACCAGTGCCATGTAGGAGTACGCTGCAATGGCGATGGGGCCGAGCAGTTCAGGTGCCAGCATGGAGGAGAGGAAGATGGCTGTGGGGCCGTCGGCTCCGCCGATGATGCCTATTGCTCCAGCCTGTTCAGGGCTGAAGCCAAGGTAGAGTGATCCTATGAATGTGAGAAAAACTCCGATCTGTGCCGCAGCACCGAGCAGGATCAGTTTCGGGTTGGAGAGCATGGTGGAAAAGTCGGTCATGGCTCCTATGCCGAGAAAGATCAGTGGTGGATATATCCCTTTCATAACACCGAGATAGAGGTAGTAGAATACCGATCCTTCAGCATAAACAGACAGTGACATTCCCTCAATGGGCGGGATATTGCCCACAATTATTCCAAAACCGATGGGCACAAGGAGCAGCGGCTCATAATCTCTGGTGACAGCGAGATAGATAAAAATCACCCCCACTGCAATCATGATCAGGTTGATCCACTCCAGATGGGCAAAACCGGAATTATGGTAAAAGCTCAGTAAATTCACACTTTCTCCTCTGTCAGAACAATCAGAGGCTGACTCTGATTGACCACATCACCTTCGGCCACCAGAATCTCGCTCACCGTTCCATTGGCGGTTGCTGTTATACTGTTTTCCAGCTTCATGGCTTCAAGAACCAGCAGTTTCTGTCCCGGTCGGACCTGTTCTCCGATGGAGACTGAAATGCTGATGATCTGTCCGGGAATGGGAGTTATGATGGTACCCGCCTGAGCGGTGGCCGCGTTTGGAGCCGGAGCTGCCTGTGGCGCCGGGGCCTGGCTTGAGGCGGAGACAGCCGGGCCGGGCTGGGTCTCGGGGATTGAGCTGAGGTTTGCAATGGTGTCAATGTGGACGATATGCTTTTTGCCGTTGACTTCAGCCAGGACTGCGTCATCAGTAACGTCTTTAATGACAACGGTGTAGCTGTTGTTGTTGATCGTGAGTTTATATTCTTTCATTATCGGTTCCAGGTGGGGGAGAGTTTCCTGCTTTGCAGGCTGTGCATACGGCCGGATACCAGCCAGGGAGATTCCATGTCACCATGGCTCTTCCAGGTGATACGCTCATCTCCATCGGGAAAGTTGTTGTGGAGATGGTATGCTGTGGCAATGGCCAGGAGGATCTCCTCTTCCTCCAGCCGGTCCGACGGCTCCTGTGAAAGAGCAGACTGCGGTTTTCTGCGTCCGAGTTTCAGCAGTCTGGGAAGCAGGGTTATGTATATGGCAATGATCACCAGGCCTGCGAAAACAAGCACCATGCCCATGATGGAGAACTGCAGGGCGTCAAGGCCCGGCTGGCTCAGGTTGTGCAGGCCGATATTTGTGAATTTCATATTGTGCTTACGGGTTCTGTATGCGTTGATGAATGGCGGGCTGAACGATGACGCTCCACCTCTTTGTCCTGTTGCCGGCTTTTCCTGTTACAAAGGGATATTGCCATGCTTTTTCATCGGGTTGCTGTCTCTTTTATTCTGCAGCATGCCAAGGGCCTTGATGATGCGAAAGCGGGTACGGGCAGGTTCTATGATATCATCAACATAGCCCCGTCGCGCCGCCACATAGGGGTTGGCCACAGCATCCTGATACTCCAGCTCTTTTGCCGCAAGGTAGGCCTGCGGGTCATCGGTTTTGGCAGCCTCTCTGCCGTAGAGTACTCCCACCGCCCCTTTGGCACCCATCACCGCAATCTCTGCACAGGGCCAGGCGTAGTTGATATCTCCACGAAGGTGTTTTGAGGACATTACACAGTAGGCACCGCCATAGGCTTTACGGGTGATCACTGTAATTTTCGGAACAGTGGCCTCGGCGTAGGCGTAGAGAATTTTTGCGCCGTTTCTGATGGCGCCGCCATACTCCTGGGCGGTACCGGGCAGAAATCCGGGGACATCGACAAAGGTGACCACCGGAATGTTGAAACAGTCGCAGAAGCGTACAAAACGTGCGCCTTTCACCGAAGAATCAATGTCAAGCACGCCGGAGAGGTGGGCCGGCTGATTGGCCACAATGCCCACCACCCTGCCGCTGTAGCGGGCAAAGCCGATGATGAGGTTTGCTGCAAAATCTTTTTTCACTTCAAAGAAGTCACGGTTGTCAATGGATGCCAGAATGACCTCTTTCATGTCATAGGCCACATTGGCACTGTCGGGAATGATGGAGTTGAGTTCCTCTGCACGCCGTTCCGAAGGATCCTGGGTTGGAATGGTGGGCGGTGTTTCCAAATTGTTCTGGGGCAGGTAGGAGAGGAGTTTCTTTACATACTCGACGCAGTCCATGCCCGAGGTTGCGGCATAGTCAGAGACACCGCTGCGGGAGGAGTGCATGTCGGCACCGCCGAGTTCCTCCACCGAGACATCTTCATGGGTCACTGATTTCACCACCTTGGGGCCGGTGAGAAACATGTAGGAGTTGTTTTTGACCATGGCCACAAAGTCGGTGAGGGCGGGAGAATAAACAGCGCCCCCGGCACACGGGCCGAATATCGCAGATATCTGAGGTATAACACCCGAGGCCATGACGTTGCGGAGGAAGATGTCTGAATATCCGGCCAGGCTCTCAATGCCCTCCTGGATCCGGGCACCGCCCGAGTCATTGAGTCCAATGATGGGAGCCCCGTTTTTCACGGCAAGGTCCATGATCTTGCAGATCTTTTCGGCGAATGTTTCTGAAAGGGAGCCGCCAAGCACGGTGGCGTCCTGGGCATAGACGTAGACGAGTCTGCCGTCCACCGTTCCATATCCCGTGACCACTCCGTCTCCCGGAAACACTTTCTTTTCCATGCCGAAATCGTGACAGCGGTGGGTCTTGAACATGTCAAACTCCTCAAAGGAGCCAGGGTCAAGGAGGAGGTCGATGCGCTCACGGGCTGTCATTCTGCCTTTGGCATGGAGTTTGTCAATTCTGTCCTGGCCGCCGCCGAGGCGTGCCTCTGCCCGGAGTTGCAGCAGTTTGTCAAGGTGATCGGTCATGTCTGTTCCTCACTGCAGAATTCGGTGAGCAGCCCGTGGCTGGACCTGGGGTGGAGGAAGGCCACCTGCTTATTTCCTGCACCTGTGAAAGGGATTTCGTGGATCAGTCTGCAGCCCTTTTCCTTTGCCTGCTCCAGCTGTTTACTCACGTCATCACAGCGGTAGGCTACATGGTGCAGTCCTTCACCGCGGCTCTCCAGAAATTTTGCTATGGGGCTGTCGTCGCTGGTGGGTTCGAGCAGCTCAATATGGGTTTCGCCAAGGAGAAAAAAGGCGGTTTTGACCTTCTGTGAGCTGATCTCTTCTTCTTTTTCGCAGACCAGGCCGAGAATATCCTCATAGAATGTTCTGGCTTCGGTGATGGAATGGACTGCAATTCCCAGGTGATCTATTTTTTTCAGCATATTGTTGTGTTGTTTTTCCTTTTAATCTAATCGCGATACTCTCCGAAGATTTCACGGAGAACTGTACAGATTTCACCAAGACTGGCATAGACGCGAACCGCCGCAATGATCGGTTCCATAAGGTTGCCGCCGGATTCTGCGGCCTCTTTCAGAGTGGAGAGTGTGGCGTGAACCGCTTTGTCATCACGCGAATTGCGGATATTGCGGAGTGCTGCTGTCTGGGCTGCTTCAACGGCCGGGTCCACCCGGAGCAGTTCCGGTTTTTCCTCTTCATCAATCTGGAACCTGTTGACGCCCACAATGACCCGTTCGCCTGATTCGATCTCTTTCTGGTAGTCGTATGCCGCCTGCTCGATCTGGCGCTGGATGAAACCGTCTTCAATGCAGGCCACCACCCCGCCTTTCTGCTCAATCTTGGAGATGAGCTCTTCCGCGGCAAGCTCTATGGAATCTGTAAGCTGCTCGATATAATACGATCCGGCAAAAGGATCAACCGTATCGGCCACCCCTGATTCATGGGCAATGATCTGCTGGGTGCGCAGGGCTGTGCGTACGGAGTCTTCTGTCGGGAGTGACAGGGCCTCATCACGGGAGTTGGTGTGCAGGCTCTGGGTGCCGCCGAATACGGCAGCAAGTGCCTGGATGGTGACCCGGACGATATTGTTGTCAATCTGCTGTGCTGCAAGGGAGCTTCCTGCCGTCTGGGTGTGAAAACGCATCATCATGGACGCGGGTTTTTTTGCACCAAAGCGGTTTTTCATGAGCCGGGCCCAGAGTCTGCGGGCTGCCCTGAATTTGGCCACCTCTTCCAGAAGGTTTGAGGAGGCATTGAAGAAAAAGGCCAGCCGTCTGGCAAAGTGGTCAAGTTCCAGGCCTGCATCGAGAGCGGTCTGGACATAGGTGATGCCGTTTGCCAGGGTAAAGGCCACTTCCTGGGCCGCGGTGGAACCGGCTTCCCGGATATGGTAACCGGAGATGGAGATGGTGTTGAAGAGTGGCATGTTGCTGGAGCACCACTGGAAAATGTCGGTGATAAGCCCGAGGGATGGTCTGGGGGGAAAGATATAGGTGCCCCTGGCCACATATTCCTTCAACACGTCATTCTGGATGGTGCCCCGGAGCTTATCTGCTGCAATACCCTGTTTTTCAGCGACCACAATGTACATGGCAAGCAGTACTATTGCCGGCGAGTTGATGGTCATTGAGGTGGAGATCTTGTCCAGCGGGATGTCCTTAAAGAGCATCTCCATGTCGGCAAGTGTGTCAATGGCCACTCCGACTTTGCCGACTTCACCCATGGCCATGGCATCGTCAGAGTCATAACCGATCTGAGTGGGCAGGTCAAAGGCCACGGAAAGCCCGGTGGTTCCCTGTTCCAGCAGGTATCGGTAGCGTTTGTTGGACTCGGCGGCCGAGGAAAATCCGGCATACTGGCGCATGGTCCAGAACCGGCCCCGATACATGGTGGGCTGGACGCCGCGGGTATAGGGGTACCGGCCCGGAAAACCGAGCTTCTCAAAATAGCTGTCATCCATGTTCTCCGGGAGGGCGAGACGGGGAATCTCTGCCCCGCCGTGGAGGGAGAACTCCTCCTTCCTCTCGGGAAAACGGTTCAGGCTTGCGGCCAGTTCGTTTTCCTGCCAGTCGCTGTATCTGTTTTTTCTGCTCACGTGTTATTCCTGAGTGTCTGTTGAGTGAAGTCGAAGAGTTGTCCTGATCAGCTCTTTTGCCCGTATCCTCGGGTCATTTTCCATGGATGTTTTCTCCATGGCCTGAAGGAATCGGGGGCGCAGCATCTCCAGTATCCAGTCAAGGGTTTCAGCGTTGAGTGCCCTGCTGCGGCGCTGCTCCTTCAGGCCACTGTCCAGAAGGTAGCCGTTGAAGCGGTCAACACGTTCCAGCAGCTCTCTGATACCTCTGTTTTCGGAGGCCACGGTCTCAAGGACTCTGGCAATACCGCTCTCCTCCTCCTTGGCGGAAAATGTCTGCTCCATGTCCATTATCAGGCCACTGGCACCGGGCTGGTCGGACTTGTTTACCACCAGAAAGTCGGCCACTTCAAGAAGGCCGGCCTTCATGGCCTGGATGTCATCACCAAAACCGGGGGCCAGAACCATGATGGTGATGTCGGCCAGCTGGACAATGTCCATTTCCGACTGGCCGACTCCGACGGTCTCAATGAGTATCAGCTCGCATTCCGCGGCGGCCATAATGCGCACTGTGGCACCTGCCGAGGCGCAGAGGCCGCCGAGACGTCCCCTGGTGGCCATGGATCTGACAACCACGTCAGGATCAAGAGCATGGTCCATCATGCGGATCCGGTCACCCAGGATGGCACCGCCACTGATGGGGGATGAGGGGTCAACGGCAATGATTCCCACACGTTTTCCGGCGCTGCGCAGGTTTTTGACAATTCCCGAACTTAAGGTGGATTTACCGGCACCTGGTGGTCCGGTGATTCCCAGCACGACGACTTTCTGAAGTATATCACGGTCAAGGCCTGCCAGAATCGCTGCTGCTCCCTCCCCGTTGTTCTCCACAACGGAGATGGCTCTGCCGATTGCCCGTGGATCATGGCTTTTCAGCCCGGAAAGCAGCTGTTCACTTGTTGGAACTGTCATGGTCACGATGCCGCTGGCTCGCCTCTATAAAGGAGCTGATAATGGTGTCAGCAGGAGTGCCGGGGGTGAAGATGCCGGTGAGGCCGTTTTCCAGAAGGGTGGCGATATCTTCATCGGGGATTACACCGCCGCCAAGGACCGGAATATCGGCCCCGCCTCTGGCCTCAAGCTCACTGACCACTTCCGGAAAGAGCCGCAGGTGGGCACCGGAGAGTGATGAGAGTCCAACCACATCCACATCCTCCTGAATGGCGGTGGCCGCAATCTCTGCAGCGGTTCTGCGGATACCGGTGTAGATCACCTCAAAGCCCTGATCACGCAGGGCGCGGGCAATGAATTTGGCGCCCCGGTCATGGCCGTCGAGTCCGGGTTTTCCAATGAGTACGCGGTAGGGTGTCTGTTCTGTTGTCATGAGAGTGTTAAACCGTTGTCTGTTTCCCTGTCCGGGACTGCCAGTACCACCGAGCCGTCCTGCTGTACAAAGCCGGTGACCAGGCACTCCGAAAGGAATGGTCCGATCTGTTTGGGAGGAAAATTAAGCACTGCAATGATCTGTTTCCCGAGCAGCTCTTCTTTTGTATAGAGGTCCGTGATCTGGGCACTTGATTTTTTGCAGCCGATCGCGGTCCCGAAATCGATGAGCAGCTTCCAGGCGGCTTTACGGGCCTCAGGAAATTCAGAGACTTCAATTATGGTACCGCAGCGCAGCTCAACCTGTGTAAAATCGTTCCAGCTGATCTCTTTCATCTTCTTCTCAGGTAGCTTTTGTGAAAACTTCCCGGCAGAGTCTGCCAAGGCTGCCAAGGCTCTCACAGACGTGGATACCGTTTTCCCTCATGGCTTTGAGCTTGGCCGCCGCTGTTCCTTTGCCGCCACTGACAATGGCACCGGCGTGGCCCATGCGGCGTCCGGGAGGGGCGGTGAGGCCTGCAATAAAGCCCACCACCGGTTTGCTCATGTTGGCCTTGATCCAGGCGGATGCCTCTTCTTCGGCACTGCCGCCGATTTCACCAACCATGACCACGGCCTCTGTCTCCGGGTCGTCCTGAAAGGCGCGGAGGCAGTCAATGAAATCTGTACCATTTATCGGGTCGCCTCCAATGCCCAGGCAGGTGGTCTGGCCGAGTCCCTGCCCGGTGAGCTGGTGCACCACTTCGTAGGTGAGGGTCCCGGATCGTGATACCACGCCCACAGGGCCACCCGGAGTATGGATCGGTCCCGGCATGATACCTATCTTGCATTCACCAGGGGTGATTATACCGGGACAGTTCGGACCGATGAGCCGGGTGCGGCTGCCCTTCATGGCATTTTTGACCCGCAGCATGTCCAGCACCGGAATTCCCTCGGTGATACAGACCACAAGATCGAGCCCCGCATCCACTGCCTCAAGGATGGCCTCAGCTGCAAAGGGTGGTGGCACAACAATCATCGAGGCATTGGCGCCGGTCTCTCTGCATGCTGCAGCCACACTGTTGAAGACCGGAATACCGTTCACACTCTGGCCGCCCTTTCCGGGTGTGACTCCGGCCACGATAGTGGTGCCGTAGTTCCGGCACTGTTCTGTGTGGAACAGTCCCTCTTTTCCGGTGATTCCCTGGACCAGAACCCTGGTCTCTCTGTTTACAAAAATGGCCATTGTCTATTCCTTTTATTGAAGGTCTGCCGGGCTTTTGGACTGCAGTGGAGCTTCTGTTTCCTGCTGGAGAGCGTCGGTTGAGTTCTCCTGACCTGCGGCTCTGTTCTGCAGGTAGAGCAGAGCGTCTTTACAATACCTGGTGAGAACCGCATCAACATCCGCCGTGAAGTAGATGAACTCAAGCTCTTCCTCAAAACTGTTGACAAAAGGCAGTCGTGTCAGTGCGTCTTTTTCCACAGAAAAGGCAAATATCATGGTGCCCAGCTGGTGGGCAGTGGCAGTGAAATCAGCAAGAAGCAGTTCTCCTTCAGGGCTGGCCAGCATCTCTTTGGGCAGGCCGATGGCGGCAACGGAACTGCTCAGTGCCCGAATTCCCGATCTGCTGAACATCCAGTCATAGTTGTAGCTGACCCATTCACCCCACTCCTCGGTTTTGGTTTCCTGGCCGTCGTTGGAGTCTATTAACTGCACCAGTTGGACGGTCATGCCTGTTCGCGGCAGGAACTCCTTGCGGATCCGTCGCAGTTCATTGGCGTCATATGAAAAGATGAAGGCATCATTCTGTGTCTCTCCATAGCCGAACTGCTGGAGGATACTGAGCAGGGGACGGGTGAGGTCTTTGCCCTCCTTGTGGTGCAGCCACGGTTTTCTCAGCTCAATGGCCACGGTGTTGTTTTTCTCGTAGTTTTTGTTCAGGGCGGTGATAAAGGCAAGTTCTTCCTCAAGGGTATGGATACGAAAGAGGGAGGAGAGAGCGGGCGGATTTATTGCCGCCGGATCAAGGAGCCTGAGATTTCGGATCTCCTCCAGGCTGAAATCGAAACTGTAGTAGCGCCCGTCTTCCCTGGCGCGGTCGGGAAAAATATCGCCAACGTTGGTGATGTCGGTGATATCTATTGAATCAAGCACCAGTACCTGATCATCGGCACTGAGGACCACATTGAAGGTGATAATCTCCGCATCACCGGCAACGGCCAGTGCCACTGCGGGCAGACTGTTTTCCATGAGGTAGCCTGACGCACCGCCCCGGGCAATGACTAGTTTTGCTGCCAGCGGCAGGGGAAGAAGCGTCAGAATGGTCAGGACGACACAGGCGGAGGACAGTTTTGAAAAAGAAAATCGGCGCATAATGGTATGATGGTTAAATGGCGGCAAGCAGGGATGCCGCATGGCTGAGATCGGTGGCGTTACTGAGGTTCAGGCCGGAGTCAGCGAGAATCTTCCGCCCCTCTTCGACGTTTGTTCCTTCCATCCGGACAACCACTGGAAGTGAGAGGCCTGTCTTTTTTGCAGCGGCAACAACCCCTTCAGCAAGAATGTCACAGCGGAGAATTCCTCCGAATATGTTGATGAAAATACCGCGCACATTGGGATCCTGAAGGATAATGCGGAAGCCGCTTTCCACCATTTCAGCACTGGCTCCACCTCCCACATCGAGGAAGTTGGCGGGTTCCACTCCTGCCTGTTTAATAAGGTCCATGGTGGCCATGGCCAGACCTGCACCGTTGACCATGCTGCCGATGCTCCCGTTGAGACGGATGTAGTTCAGACCATGACTGGCGGCTGCCGCCTCCAGAGGATCTTCCTCGTCGCTGTCATGCATGGCCACGATATCCGGATGACGGAAAAGGGCGTTGGAGTCGATGTCCACTTTGGCATCGAGTGCAAGGATCTCCCCGTCTCCCGTCACCACCAGGGGGTTTATTTCAAGCAGTGAGCAGTCATAGTGCAGAAACAGTGCAAAGAGTTTTCTGAGAATCTGCGCAAATGATTTTGCGGTATCCCCTGTGAGCTCAAGGCCGCCTGTGAGTGCACGCAGCTGGTAGCCCTGCAGGCCCAGAAGCGGGTTGATACGCTGTTTGAGAATCCGTTCCGGAGTGTTCTCTGCAACCGTTTCAATGTCCATGCCACCATCCTGGCTTGCTATAATCACGATGGCGGCATGTTCCCTGTCAATCAGCATGGAGAGATAGAGTTCCCTTGATATGTCGACACCCTGCTCAATGAGTATGGTGTTGACCCTGGTCCCGGCCTCTCCTGTCTGTCTGGTGACAAGCTGCATGCCAAGGATCCTCCCGGCTGCATCCCGCGCGGCTTCAGCGGTGCGGGCAAGGCTTACCCCGCCGCCTTTTCCACGGCCACCGGCAAGAATCTGGGCCTTTACGGCAACCGGCATCTGCATTTTGGCGATTGTATCTGAAATCTCGGCAGCTGTTCTGCAGACAGCTCCCTGCGGGACAGGGATTTCTGCTTTGCGAAACAGCTCTTTGGCCTGGTATTCGTGGATTTTCATCGGGGTTTTTCTTCCATGATCAGAGGTGACGGGCTGGACGTCCTATTTTTTCGGGTAGCCCATGACTTCAAGGGTTGAGGTTATCTCCTCAAGGCTTGTCGGGTCGTCAATGGTGGATGGCATGCGATACTCCTTGCCATTGGCAATGGAGCGCATGGTGCCACGCAGAATCTTTCCGGATCGGGTCTTGGGCAGGCGGTCCACCACAGAGGTCTCGCGGAGACAGGCAATGGGTCCTATCTCTTCGCGAACCATCCTGACCAGATCCTTCTGAATATCTTCCGCAGTCCGTTCAACGCCCTCTTTAAGTACAAAAAGGCCTAAGGGGAGCTGACCTTTCAGCTGGTCGTCGGTGCCGATTACGGCACATTCAGCGACATCGGGATGGGTTGCAATGACCTCTTCCATGGCACCCGTTGAAAGCCGGTGTCCTGCAATATTGATCACATCATCCATGCGTCCCATTACAAAGACATAACCATCTTTGTCGATATAGCCACCGTCACTGGTTTCATAAAAACCGGGGAAGGTGGTCATGTAGGATGATTTGAATCGCTCTTCGTTTCGCCACAGGGCAGCCAGAGTGCCCGGAGGCAGGGGAAGTTTTATGACGATGTTGCCCTCTTTTCCGGCTTCCAGCTCTTCACCTGCATCGTTCACTATGCGGACGTCATAGCCGGGAACAGGGAGGGTGGGGGATCCGGCTTTGACCTCTTTTTCTTCAATGCCGCGGCAGTTGGCAACAATGGCCCAGCCGGTCTCTGTCTGCCACCAGTGGTCGATGACCGGAACCTTGAGAAGATCAGATGCCCAGTGGTAGGTGTCGGGGTCCAGGCGTTCTCCTGCAAGATAGAGGGCTTCAAAGGAGCTCATGTCATACTGCTGCAGCAGGGCTCCGGTGGGGTCCATCTTTTTTATGGCCCGGAAGGCGGTGGGTGCGGTGAAGAGCACCTTGACCTTGTGTTCTGAAATGACGCGCCAGAAGGCACCTGCATCGGGAGTGCCGATGGGTTTTCCTTCGTAAATGATGGTGGTGGCTCCTTTTAACAGCGGCCCGTAAATAATATACGAATGTCCAACCACCCAGCCCACATCGGAGGCTGACCAGAAGACATCTCCAGGGTCGATGTTGTAGATGTTTTTCATGGACCAGTGGATGGCCACCGCATGGCCGCCATTGTCCCGCATTACTCCTTTGGGCATTCCGGTGGTTCCGGACGTGTAGAGGATGTACAGGGGGTCGGTGGCTGCAACGGCAACACAGTCGGCGGGCTCACTTGCGGAAGCGAGCTCTTCCCAGTCCAGATCCCTGCCCTCCTCCATCTCTGCAGTTATCACATCGCGCTGATAAATAATACATTTTTCAGGCTTATGCTCAGACTGCTCAATGGCTTTGTCCACCAGCGGTTTGTAGGCAATGATCTTTTTTCCCTCCACGGCTCCCGAGGCGGTGACCAGGACCTTTGGCTGGGCATGGTCAATGCGGATGGAGAGTTCACTTGCGGCAAATCCGCCGAAGACCACGGAGTGGATGGCCCCGAGGCGTGCACAGGCGAGCATGGCCACAGCGGCCTCAGGGATCATCGGCATGTAAATGATAACCGTGTCGCCCTTGCTGACCCCCTGGCTTTTCAGGGCACCGGCAAAGCGGGCCACGCTGTCCTGCAGCTCTTTGTAAGAGATTTTCCGAATGGTGTCGGTGACCGGAGAATCATAGATGATGGCGGTCTGCTCACCACGACCGGCTTCCACATGACGATCGACGGCGTTGTAGCAGGTGTTCAGCTCAGCTCCACTGAACCAGCGGTAGAAAGGAGGGTTGGAGGCATCGAGAACCTTGTCCCATTTTTTGATCCAGTCGATGCCGTCTGCCGCTTTTGCCCAGAACTCTTCAGGCTGCTCTATGCTCTGTTGAAATAAGGTGTCGAATTGTCCCATGGTCTCCCTCTCTAAAAGTTGCTGTGTGAAAATATGTATTTGTTTGCTGGCAAGAGTATGCTGTTTGAGGATTCTGAATTATTTGTCAGGGGTTACGATGCCGCGCCATATCATTTCAAACATAAGATCCGTCTGGCCGGAAAGGCTGTCTTTCTGTCCCCTTTGTACCCACATGATAAAACTTCGCTGGACAAAACCGAGCATGAAATCAAGGAGAATTCGAGTATCGATCTCCGGGTTCAGGGTTCCCTCCTCCTGTCCCTGACGCAGGACATCCATGAGAAGGTTGAACATTCTGCGCTGCTCAAAACTTTCATCACTCATCCATGTTTTCATGGGGAGGGTGAGGAAAATAATTTTTGCAAATTCATTATGCTTCTCATAGTAATCGAGCTGCAGCCAGAAGATTTTTCTGAGTTTTTCTTTCAGATCAGCCATGCCCTGGAGGTGGTCGATGATCCGGTCGGTGAGTCTTCCCATCCAGATATCCACAAAGGCAAAGACCAGCTGTTCCTTGTTGCCGTAGTGCTTATATATTGTGGCAAAACTGACCCCTGCTTTTTTTGCGATATCTCTGATGCCGACGGCATGGAAATCAGATTTTGAAAAGACTTCAAGAATGGTGTTTCCAAGGCGTGCGTGAAAGTCCAGTTTCTTCGTCGGCTCAAGGGGGTATCGGCTGCTGTTGTCTTTCATATGGTCCTGCTGTTTGTTGTCACTTGTTATCCTCGCTATCCCTTTATAATGATGCTGGAAGAAACGGTAAAAACGAAAAATGGCACCAACGGGTAACAATATTACATTGATGTATACCGTATGGTTTGAAACAAAGTCAAGGGAAACTTTCCGGCGGATATCCTGCTGCAGGCGTCCTCTTGAGAATGAGTGGCGCATGTCTGTGCATTGATGCAGATTGCAGATGATGCCGGGATATTTGATGGATATGCGCTCATGTTTTGTGGCCGTCGGGAAGCATTTGCAATTAAAATTGGGATACTGAATAAAATTTTGATATGCTATAATCTGGTGAAGAGGAAGTAATCCGGCAGAGGGAGAGAAGGGGAATTTTCTGAAAAGAATCAGTTCTGTTGAGCTGTGATACCAAGTCTATGAGCGACGATCAAAAACAATCAATATTGCTTGTTGATGCAGACCCTGTCAACCAGGCAAGCGTGCGGGATGTTCTGAAGGATCTCGATGTGAATGTGGTTGTGACGGAAAGCACCCGGGAGGTCTCTGAGCTGGTCATTCTTTACGATTTTGCCCTCATTCTCCTGGCAGTGGATCCGTCAAATCCCGAAGCGTTTGCCACAGCTGTTGCCCTGGATAACAATGAAAAGACCTGGTATGTGCCCATTATTTTCCAGGCCGAGTCCAGGTATGTCAGTGAACTGCTGGAGCAGGGCTATGCCTCCGGCGGGGTGGACTTCCTTCATAAGCCTGTGAAGCCCGCAATTCTGCTGGCAAAGGTCAAGGTTTTTCTTGAGCTTGATGCCAGGCAGCGGCAGCTGGCTTTTGCCACTGCCACCATCCAGAAGCAGAATCTGAAGCTTGAGGAACGGGCCATCCGGGACAGCCTCACCGGTCTCTATAATCATAATTATCTCCTTGAACAACTGGCCCGGGCAGTCTCCTATGCCAGGCGGTACAACAGTCCGCTGTCCGTTTTTCTCCTTGATCTTGATTTTTTCAAAGATGTCAATGACAGCTGTGGACATCCCTTTGGTGATTTTGTCCTGAAGGAATTTGCCAGAAGGGTTGAAGACAGTATACGTGAGTCTGACATATTCGGCCGTTATGGCGGCGAGGAGTTTCTGGTCATACTTCCCAATATAGATAGAAAACAGGCGGAAGTTGTTGCCGAGAAAATCAGAAAGAAGGTGGCTGCCACCATTTTTGCCAAGGACAGTTATGAGAGATATGTGCGGGTATCCATCGGTGCATACTCCGGTTTTGGAGAGGAGACGGATTCCTCCGGTGTTATAATGGATTATGTTGATAACGCTCTGTACCAGGCCAAGGCGGAAGGAAGAAACAGGGTGTGTCATTATCAGACACCGCGGGGGGGCAGAGGCGGGGATGATCATATCTGCGATGTCATCGGCTCAACTCAGCAGAATCATCTCAATGCAACCATCGAGAAGGCCCGGGCCATGACCCTTGCCTCTTTCGAGGCCATGGTCCATGCACAGACCCGGGAGTATGAAATTTTTGCGGACAGGAACACTTTTTTTATCAATGTTCTCGATGAGCTCGCAAAAAAACTCAACCTGCCGGACCAGCTGATCCATTCGTTCCGACGTGCCATAAAGCTCCATGACCTGTTCCGCTGTTATATTCATGATTCATCGGTGAAAACCGAAGGGCCGTTGAATGAGGAACAGGAGGAGATGCTGTTTGATCAGCCGCTCATGCTGCGGGAACTGACCACCATGTTTGATTTTTTTGCCTCAGAGAGGATTATTCTCTACTCCCATCATGAACATTATGACGGCACCGGCTATCCGGATGGCCTCAAGGGAAACGAAATTCCCATGGCAGCACGGATTTTTACCTTGGTGGATTCTTTTGTGGCGATGGTGACACCTGCCGCCGAGAAAAAAGGGAAGAGCCGGGAGGAGGTGGAAGAGGAGTTGAGGAGATGTTCCGGGACACAGTTTGATCCGTTTCTGGTCGATATGCTGATGACGACCCTGGAAAACTACGACTTTTTTTCAAAAGAAGAGGATGACTGATGCTGCAGAAGGCGAACTGCCAACCCTTTGCCCTGCACAAGCGTATTTCAGCCTGTGTAAATGATTTTGCGCCTCTGCCCGCTGTTGCCATGAGGATTATGGATATGGTCGCTGATCCTGATACAGTGGCAGTGGATCTTGAATCCGTACTGCAGGGGGATGTCTCTCTGGTCACTGCGGTTTTGAAACTGGCCAATTCCGCCTTTTACGGACTCAGGCGCCAGGTCATCTCCCTGCGTCATGCCCTGATACTTCTCGGCAAGACCGAGGTGCAGTCTCTGGTACTCTCCCAGGTGATGTTTCAGGCATTCAAAGTGCCGGAAGGGAGGCAGAAGGCTCTGATGACCGGTGTCTGGAGGCATTCCCTTGAATGTGCTCTGGCCACGGAGTGTGTTGCCGAGCAGTGCGGTGCCGGAGGCTCTGTCTATTTTCTCGGGGGCATGCTGCATGATATCGGCAAGCTGGTCATTGTGCAGAAATTTCTCAAAGAGATCGAAGATCTGGAACATTACGGCAGACTGGTTGAGTCAAGTGGCCTGGATGTTGAGCTTGAACTGCTGGGGTATGGCCACCATGAACTGGGTTCCCAGCTTCTCTATCGCTGGATGTTTCCTCCACAGCTGGTGAAAATGGTACTGGACCACCACAGTTATGATGCTATTGCCGGGTGTGAGCTGTCGTCTCAAATCCTGATTCTCGGCAATCTCCTGAGCAGGTGGGTGCTGGTGAACAGGGCAGAGGATGGTGCTGAGGAGCAGGAGGCGGTTCTGCTGGCACTTCTGCTGCGTTGCGGGGCGGAAACAAAACTCATTTCCGATGAGAAAGTTCTGGATATCATGAAGGACCGCTTTACCCAGCGGCTGGAAGAGCGGGCCGAGCTCCTTGACATGCTGCAGATGTGAGGGCGGCTGCCGGCTTTTTATCGTTCCTCTGAGTCCGTGACGCAAATCTGCCAATGGCTGTTATGGCAGATTGATTTCCCGGCAGCAACTCTTTGTTTCTGTTTCCGGATAAAAAATGCCGTAAATCATCTTTTTTTACTCTGTTGCTGTGCTGCTCTGTTGCCCTGTTTCTCTATGTATGGGATAGGAAAAGATGGGCTGCATTATCTGAATCCTCCAAAGTTATAAGCGTTTAAGCGGAAAAAAATCAAAAAAAACTGTTGACGGTAAATCTGAGTGATGTATATAGGACATTAAGTATCTTATTTATCTTTTATTCGTTGGGTCTAACATGAGATTGACACGAGCCGGAGAGTATGCGGTCAGATGTATGGTTTATCTGGCCCACAAGGGGAAGGGAATTCAGGTTTCCAAGCAGGAAATAGCTGAGCGCGCAGACATCCCTGCCCATTTTCTGGCAAAAATAGCCCAGGATCTTGCCAGGGCCGGGATGATTGCCATAAAGCAGGGTCCCAAGGGGGGCTACAGTATGCTGAAAAACCCTGAGGAAATCTCTCTGCTTGAGGTCGTCGAGGTGATGATTGGTGAGATATTTCTCAATGACTGTGTCGGTCGCCCGCGAACATGCAAGGTGAGCAGGCAGTGCAGTGTTCACAAGGTGTGGGAAGAGGCGAGGAATCAGCTGCGGGAAACGCTGGCAAAGGTGAATCTTGCAGACTTATCCACAAGTGAGTCTTGTATTCCTGTTTTCCCTGTGCATAATTAAAGGAGCGATTATTTTGTGGTATCGTGACAAACACTGCAGCAAAAGGGGGCGATGATGTTGGAGTTAAGCAGTCGGGTTTTTAGCTTTTATCGCGATGGCTTCAGGCAGATGACCGTAGGCAGGACACTGTGGAAGATCATCATCATTAAACTGATTGTGATGTTTGCCGTCTTGAAACTCTTCTTTTTCCCCAACTATCTCAATAATAATTTTGCAACAGATGAAGAACGGGCAGGGTATGTGCTTGAACAGATTACCAGGCAACCGGCCCAAAGTATAAAGTAACCTGAGGAGGAAAATATGATTGATGTGGACCCCAGTCTGGTGAACTGGTCCAGGGCGCAGTTTGCGTTCACGGCCATGTATCACTGGATTTTTGTACCCCTGACACTTGGACTGTCATTTCTCTGCGCCTTTTACGAGACCATCTATCTCAAGACCGGCAATGAAGAGTGGCGAAAGATTACCCGTTTCTGGATGACCCTTTTCGGTATTAACTTTGCCATTGGTGTTGCCACAGGAATTATCCTTGAGTTTGAATTCGGGACAAACTGGTCAAATTACTCCTGGATGGTTGGAGATATCTTCGGGGCTCCGCTGGCCATTG
>Ga0256834_1000330_pt1 | contig 34882 bp, 26 predicted proteins | sample 4281140metaG_FD_190536 | JGI IMG/M metagenome (GOLD analysis project Ga0256834, IMG submission 190536) | Hydrothermal vent microbial communities from East Pacific Rise, Pacific Ocean - 4281-140 | ecosystem: Environmental > Aquatic > Marine > Hydrothermal vents | place: Pacific Ocean: East...
GCCATCAACGATGACACCTTTTACCTCGCCGGTGAGCTGTCCATCTTCGATATCAAGCCTGTTGGCGCGGATAAAATCGATGCCTAGCTTCTTTTGTAGATGCTCAGCAAAGTAGGTGAAACCGCCTGAGAGAATACCCACGGTATAGCCGAGGCGCTTTAGGGTGGAGATGAGGCGGGCTGCCCCCTCGGTGATGGGCAAGGTTTCGGCGATGCCTTTTAGGACAGATTCATCCAGCCCTTTGAGTAATCCCATGCGGCGGCGGAAGCTCTCCTGAAAATCGATCTCACCGCGCATGGCCGACTCGGTGATGGCAATCACCTGATCACCAATACCTGCTGCCTTGGCCAGTTCATCGATCACCTCTACTTGGATTAGGGTGGAGTCCATATCAAAGACGATCAGGCGGCGGTTACGGCGGTAGAGATCATCCTCCTGAAAGGCGATATCGACCGCTTCATCGTTGGTGATCTCCAGCAGATCTTCACGTAGCTTGGTCACGTTGGCTGCCTCGCCCCGCAGGCTGAATTCAACGCAGGCGCGGCGGTGGGGGTTTGCATTCTGGAGTGAGAAGCGGCCTGAGAGTCGATTGATTTTGTCGATATTGAGACCGTGTTGGGCCACTACTTTGGTCACGCAGGAGATGTTGTGTGCGGTTAGTTTGCGCCCCAGCAGGGTGACGATATAACGGGGCTTACCTTGTAGGTTGACCCACTCTTCATACTGTTCATCATCAATGACTGAGCTGCTGATTTTTATATTAAGCCGTTCTACTTCACGCTGTAGCGCATCAATTACAGGCGTTGATGCGGTGCCATCAAGCACCTCAATCAGCATGCCGAGTGAGAAGTGATCATGGATCACTGCCTGACCGATATCAAGGATGTTGACCCCGTGCTGGGTCAGCACATCGGAGAGTGAGGCGACAAGGCCTGAGTGGTCTTCACCGGTGATGTTGAGCAGGATTATTTCACGCATCTGATACGGGTCTCATGGGTGAGGTGTAATAGAGAAACCGCTCATTGTAAACCGGAATGCTTTTTAGATCATGTCTGCTTAGTGGTGTGGCCCGCCTTGGGTGCCTCACCAACCTTACACTCGGTAAACGTGTAGGGTGTTGGCTCAGGCTCTTCACCCGCCTTGCTGGTCTGTACAAAACGAATACAGTCGGTTTTATAGAATTCGTAGGAGTAGATGTAGGGCTTCGCCTCCTCCTCTAATCCCACTTCGTGGAAGTGCGCCTCTTCATCCCGCCATTTACCGTTATCGATAAACTCTCTGATCTCACCTTCGGTATTTTTATACCCAAAGAAGGTGACATATTTACCATCAAGGGTTCTGATTTGGCGCCATCTTTTGATGGTGCCATCTTGCTCAATGACCTCACCCTCCCAGATGCCCAGTAGCTTTGAGGTGGCTGGGTGGTCAACGTGATTTGAGGTGGCGCAACCGGTTAGCAGGAACAGTGTGAGCACGCTTGCCAGGGGGCGTAATCTGCTCATCTACTTAAGCTCCACGGTAAACTCAAGTATCCGATCACTCAGGAAGAGGCTCTTGCGTTGCACTTTGACCACAACGCTCTCTCCTGGTTTTTTATCCATTAGGATATTTTTTAGCTCACCGTAACTCTCTAAAGTGTTGCCATCGAGTTCAATGATCTTATCTTCGACGGCCATACCCGCCTCTTCAGCATGACTCTCTTTGCTAAACTTGGTGACCTTGATGACCCCCTCCTCTTCGGTGTCGAGGTAGACTCCTATCATGCCGTGGCGCTCAATATGCTGTGCCTTAGTAGAAATAAGGTAGTCACCCAGATCTTTGCTGAGGTAGTTGCCCCCGCTATTAATTAGCAGGGCTGATGAGATGGGCGTACGCCGCTCCAGGCGATTGGGAATGCCGGTGCGAAAGGCGAGATGCCCGGTGCCAGCGATCAGCACCATATGTCCATCGGGGTTGGCTTTGAAGTGTTCTGATGCCCGTTGAGCCATCCCCTCATCCCAGATCAATTGAGCCTCAACAAAAAAATCAAAGTTACGTTTGTCGGAGTGTGGGTGTAGCTCAAAGATCTCTTTTAGTTGTTGGCTATATTGCTCGCTATCACGGTTTATCTCTTTTGGTATTTTTGCTCTCTCTTCATCGGTCAGTGCCTCAATGCCTTCAGAGGCTACTTTGCGGGTGATCTCTTTCTCAATGTTGAGAGCAATAACGGGGATAGCCTTCTCACGTGCAAAGCGGAGTAGGGGGCGATAGAGGCGGTAGTCAAAACGCCAGCGGTCAAAATATTCACTTTCGTTGAGAAAGTCGACTTCATCAATTTCGCCAGAGATGTAGCGATCTAATGCGCCTTGATAGGGCTGGAAAAACTGCTCCATTGCCAACACCACATCGGGGTGTTTTTCATACATCGCTTTGAGGACGGCCAGTTGGGTCAGGTGGTGGTCGTAACGGTCGTGTGATTCGCTGACATAGACCAACTGATTTTCAGTCACTTGGTCGAGTAGTTTATCCATGTCAAAGAGCTGGTTGAGGTCGACCACAACTGCCGCTGGCATCACTATTTCATCTTTGGCTGCTGGTGCTGTAGTCTGCTCATCGGCTGAGATTGAAGTGGCACAAAAGAGTACCAATGTTGTAAAACAACCAATCAGGGGTTCACGCCATCTGTTAATGTTTGTCAAAATAGATCCTCTTAATCGCTCACTTTTATTTTTCTGCAAGCCCATTGGATGCCAACTATGCCGATACGTTCCCTGATTGCTGCTCTGTTGTTAATGCTGCCGCTGGTTGGCCAAGCGGTTGTAACGATTGATCATGATATTCAGGTCAAGCTACAACCTTCAACAGGTAGGCTTGAGGTGAGTGATCAGATCACTCTGCCATCGGCGGGTGAGTGGTATTTTCAACTCCATGCAGGCCTCAATCCGCAGGTTGAGGGCGGTGCTGTAAAACTTGAACGCGTTGGTCGTGATCAAGCCGCTGTCCCTATTGAGATATACCGCCTTACTCTAGCACAGCCACTTCAAGTGACGATCCGTTATCAGGGGAAAATTCAGCATCCGTTACAAACATTGGCTGAAAGCCCTGGACGTGAGCGCCCTGTCTCGCCGGGCGATATCAGTGGTGAGGGTGTTTTTCTGAGCGCATCGGCTGCTTGGTACCCCCTCTTTTCTGCTGTTTTGCAGCGCTATTCACTTCAGGTCAATCTACCAGCGGGGTGGCTGGCTGTTAGTCAGGGTGAGGGGCCAACATTAGCTGAGAAATCTGGCCGTATTAATATCGGTTGGCAGGCTAAACAGCCACAGGACGATATATACCTGATTGCCGCCCCCTTTCAGCTCTACCAGCAGCAGGGCGGGAAGATAGATCTTCAGGTCTATCTGAGATCTAAGGATGATGCATTGGCAAAGCGCTATCTGGATGTAACGCAAGAGTATATCGACCTCTACCAGCGGTTGATTGGGCCATACCCGTATAGCAAATTTGCCATGGTAGAGAACTTCTGGCAGAGCGGTTACGGTATGCCCTCGTTTACCCTGTTAGGTTCTCGGGTGATTCGACTCCCTTTTATCCTCTACACCTCCTATCCGCATGAGATTGTGCACAACTGGTGGGGCAATGGTGTCTATACCGATTATGAGAAAGGCAATTGGAGTGAGGGGTTAACCAGCTATCTGGCTGACCATCTGCTTAAAGAGCAACGTGGCAAAGGGGTGGCTTATCGCCGAGATGCGCTACAGCGTTTTCAGGATTATGTTCGCAAAGGTAATGATTTTCCATTGGTTGAATTTCGTGGTCGTCATTCGGTTGCCAGCCAAGCGGTGGGTTATGATAAAAGTCTGATGTTCTACCACATGTTACGGCGTGAGTTGGGTGATAAAACCTTTATCGAAGGGTTGCGCCGTTTTTATAGCGATAATCGCTTCAAACTGGCCAGTTATGCTGATCTGCAATATGCATTTGAGACGGTGAGTGGACGCTCACTCCAACCATTTTTTAGCGAGTGGACTCAACGCACTGGTGCGCCGAGGTTGGCGCTTAATCAAACTGAAGTGAAGCCTGTTGCAGGGGGTTATCGACTCACAGCTCAATTGCAACAGACTCAAATTGAGCCGGTATTTGATCTGCTAGTACCGATAGTGGTCTATCTGGCCGATGGCCAACCACCCGTGCAGGTCAGCCGACGAATGAGTGAGCGCACCCTTGCGCTTGATCTAAAACTCAAAGCCGCTCCGGTTAGAATTGATATTGATCCACACTATGATCTGTTTCGTCAGTTGCATCCAGAGGAGTCGCCCGCGAGTTTGAGCAAACTCTTTGGTGCAAAGCGAGTGACTATCGTGCTCCCCTCTAAGGCTGAGGCTCTACAGTTACGCGCCTATCGACATCTAGCAAAAGAGTGGGCGCAGGGTTACCCCGAGGCTGAGATTGTTGAGGATAGTGATTTGGCATCGTTGCCGAATGACCGGCCTGTCTGGTTGCTGGGCTGGAAAAACCGTTTTCGTAGCCAGTTGGCTGATCAACTGCCAACAAGCCAAGCGGTGCTCTCTGAGAAGGGTATCAACAGTGGTGGGCAAGATTATGGCAAACGTGGCCATAGTGTTGTGATTGCCAGCAGACAGGTTAATGGTCACTCCATCGCTTGGATTGGCTCAGAGAGTGCTAAGGCAGTGGCGGGTTTGATTAGAAAGCTCCCCCACTACAGTAAATATGGCCTGCTGATTTTTGCGGGAGATCGCCCAACCATCCAAGTCAAACAGCAGTGGCGTATTGATCGTTCACCACTGCGTCTGCCGTTGGTGGATGGTGTCACAGTAGAGGTGGTTAAACCTCTCTCCTTGTTAGAGGCGCTATAGATCAGGATCTAGCAGGAACAACATGTCCCGCTCTAGCAAGGGTCGAGTTGACCGCCTTAATCAGCCGGTCGGGATCAAAAGGCTTTTGTAGCCAGCCGTTAGCGCCCATTCGCTTTGCTTTATCTTTTTTAAAGTCGGCGCTTTCGGTGGTTAGCATGATGATGGGGGTTGTAGTAAACCCCTCTAGTCGGCGCAGCTTACTTACGAGGCTGATGCCATTCATGTTGGGCATATTGATGTCGGTTAGAACCAAATCAAAGCTATTTTCGCGGGCAATACTCATCGCCTCAATGCCATCATCAGCTACCACCACTTCATGCCCTTCACCCTCTAGAACTCCTTTGATAAGCTCCCGCATCACTCTTTGGTCATCTACTGCCATTATTCGAGCCATTGTCATCCCCTAAGGTTATCTACATAAGCGATTTATGTGATGCTTATCGACCAATGAGAGGGAGACTTAAATGCCTTTTTAGGCTGGGGAGGTGTGGTGTGGAATATACCGCTATGATTTAGTGTTCAAATGTTGGTGTGGCTTGTAGACGTGAGTAGCGGACTATCTGAAAGAGTAGGTGGCTCAGCTCTTGAACTCAGAGGCTCCTTATGAGGAGAGTGGTGATCTCTTGTTATCTATTTTGATGGGAGTTTTTTCCACCAATAGGGCTGGCTTTTGTCGATAGCGGTGGGTCTCTCCTCTTGTTGGATGGCGGTGCGTACCATGCGTAGTGTGTAGGTGCGGTCACCCCAAATGTGCCCTGATTTACCGGTATTGAAGTGGACATACCAGGAGAAGTGTTCATGCTGTTTGTTGGGTGCAGTGGTCCAGACAAAGGTGTTTGGTGTGGCTGGGAATACCGCTAAGTTGATAGAGGGGGATTTACACCCCTCTTTGAGTAGGCTGCTCAGCTCGGTGATGGAGGGGATGCGCCAGTCTGAATAGCCGTCTAACCTATCTTCATTGGCGAGGCTGGTATTTAATCGAGCACTTTTTTTTGTTAGTTTAGTGGCGCTGCCTGCTGAACACTCTTCGCCTTGCATGCCGGTTAAGCAGCGTTGCCACATAAGGCCTGTTGCTATATCGAGTACCGTGCCATCTTGTTGATTGATAGTAAAACGCCCATCATCTGTGTTGATGGCTGCTCCGGTGCATTTTTGGGCTAATGCTGGTGTACTCAGCAAAAGAGCTAGGGCAATTGTCATACAGCGCAACATCTCATCTCTCCCTCTTCTGTACTAACAACTCAACCAGTAGTACTTATTTAGAGCTCCCTTAAGTCCCTAATGAGGCGCTGGATAGGATTACTGTTTGGCTTACTAATAGTTTGGTTTTTTTTTAGTGTTCTTGAAATTGGTAATAACCATCGGTTATGCATGTTGTGGCAGGGTTATCCCTGCGCAGAGGCTAAAAAATAGGGGAAACTCCCTCTATCACTTGTTTTGGCTGATTTTAGCGGGTGGTGGTGGCTGTTTTACTTGGCTTCTGTTTGGTTTCGTTATTGACCTGTTGGCAGATGCGGCTGAAGTGGGTGTGTATGGTTTTATTGAGTGATGTACCCGTGCTGCTATTGTCGGCAAATATTAGCCCTAAAGCACGCTGTTGACTGAAGAGTGAGGCGATGAAAAACTCAGGGCTATCTAATAGCGCTGCTATAGATTTTGGAATGAGCTGAGCATGTTTTTTTAGGTTCTCTTTGTTCATCCACAGTTGGTGAGGTTTACTTAGCAGGAGGCCGAAGATGTTGTCACGTTGGCTGCTGATTTTGAATTGGCGAAGTTTTGAATCGGCTACTTTATCGATGATTTTTCGCACCCGTAGCTCTTTTCCATCAGCTGAGAGCTGAATGAAAGCGACACGTTGCAGCCCTGCATCTTCATGGAGTTGGTGCAGTGCTCGGGTGATGAGGGCGTCAAGTCCAGAAGGCTTTTTCTCCTGAGGAGCGCTTTTAACAGAAATGGGTGATTGGGTGCTTTTGGCCGCTGTTTTGCTCTTTTCAGTGGGGTGCTTGTGCTCTATTTTGCTGCTCTGTTTTGTCGGTGTGGGTGGTGGCCCCAGTATCAAATTATAGATGGGGCATGTCAGTCCTAAATTGTGAATATTTCTAGCTGTTTCAGCGGCTTGAGCGTGGATGCTGGAGGATAGCTCGTCAGCTGTTTTTTGTGTCTGTTTAGAGGCCTCATCTAATAGTGAGATGATCTCATCACTATACCAATTTGTTGTTGAAGCTTGACTGATGGCGCAGGAGAGTTTAATGCAACTGTGCCTCTGTCCATGGGTTAGGTGTGGCATATTCCAGTGGGTGAGCAGTGACTGATTCAGATCCTCAAGGGTGGTCGTCTGAAATAGGTCTAGTGAGGCCTCTGTTCGACTTCTGCCATAGCAGGGTAATAGGGTGACTCTTTGTGCAATCTTTGGCTCATGTAACCACAGTGATATTTCTGCAGCATGTTCGAGTAGTATGGCGGTCGCCAGTTCATTGGGCTGGGGGTCTCTACAGAGATGGGCATAGCTTGTGGCATAGAGTATGCGGCTGTAGCAGTCGGCAATAGGTTTTTGGACTGCCGGAGGCATCGTTTCTGTGAGTTGTGGGAAATGCTCAAAGTGCTCCTCAAGCCAGTGCATACCGAGGAGTGAAATGGCTTGGTTGATGCTAAATAACGGTGTTTTTTTTCTGCTTAAGATCTGATTGACAGCACGCAGTACCTGCAAACTAAAGCCGGGATCGCGCCTAATAATATTAGCTAGCTCGGTGTAGTTGGCTGACTTTGTGTGGATGACCTGCCGAATCTGTTTTGGTGTGCTGGCTAGGGTTGGAAAGGGGGCATCTTTTAAACGATCTAGCCAATCTTTTGATGAGTGGGGCATACGATCAATCCATCGATTATCATGTCAATGCAATGGTCGGCGTGAAGAGGAGAATCTTTAGGACTCTCCTCTACAATAGTCGGTGGATTAGTTGTTAAAGGGATCTCTGAACAGCGCTAGTCAGTCAAACTTATCTAGAGGCTCCCTAATCATTTTTTTTGCCACTCACCATCCAAACTGCCGCCTCAAGGCGAGAGCGTAGATTGAGTTTTTTGAGCAGATGTTTGACATGTACTTTGACGGTGCCCTCGGTAATATCCAATTCGCGGGCGATCATTTTGTTGCTGAGACCATTGGCAATCAGCTCAAGAATCTCCTGCTCACGCCCAGTAAGATTGGCCTGACCAGGGTTAGCGGGTGAGGTGTCGGTGCGTAGAGCTTGGGCTAGTAGCTCAGTTAGTTGATCGCTGATCACCAGGCGACCATCTGCGGCGTTACGTAACCTTGCAAGGATATCCTCCGGCTCCATATCTTTTAGTAGATAGCCATCAACGCCGGCACGTAGCGCTGAGACGACATTCTCCTCATTGTTGGAGACAGTCAGCATGATGACCCGTGATTTTAGATCGGAGGCTTTGATGATTTTTAGCGTCTCAATGCCGTCCATGCCCTTCATATTGAGGTCGAGCAGGATGAGGTCGGGCTGGATCTGTTGGGCGAGTTCAATGCCCTCTTCGCCAGAGGCTGCTTCACCGACCAACTCTAAACTCTCTTCCAATGAGATCAGGTCTGCGACCCCTTTACGGAAGAGTGGGTGGTCATCAATAACGATAATGGTGCTTATACTGTTTTCGTTCATAAATACCTTCTCAATGTTCAGGGGGGCTTCTCTGCCAGCCTCGAGTTTAACTCTTTTCTGTAAGACGTTTTTGATTCTCAACTCTTCTATCATCTTTATCTCCATGATGCAGCTGGAACTCAAGCTGTACTCGTGTCCCTCCCTCGCTACGGCGAGCGATTTTAACCTCGCCGCCTAGCCCTTGAGCACGCTCAGACATGATGGCCAGCCCATAATGGTTGACCCGCTCAGCCTTATCACAAATACCGATACCATCATCATCAATGGTGACAGATATCCTATTTTGCTTGGTATAAAAATTGAGATTGACTTGGGCTGATGTTGCCTCTGAATGGCGTACAACATTGGAGAGTGCTTCACGTACCACATGGAGAATATGGATCTCTTCACTGGCATCGATAATATATTTATCGAGACGGTTGTGGAGAGTGATATTGATACCACTATTGTTGGCAAACTCTTTAACGGTATCACTCAAAGCAGTGCTTAGGCCGCCGCCATCCATCTTCAGGCGGAAGGTGGTGAGCAGCTCACGCAGCTGTAGGTAGGCGCTGTTGGTGCCCCCTTTCATATCGTCGATGATGGGCTTGATCTTCTCATGGCCATCGGGTTGCGTGAGAGTGACCTTGAGGCGGGTGATCTGAATTTTTAGATATGAGAGTGATTGTGCGAGTGAATCGTGCAGTTCACGGGCAATAACGCTACGCTCCTCCAGAAGCATGAGTCGTCGTCCCTCGTTGGTACGCTGTGATATATCAATAGCCACACCAATATGGTTGGCGACCGCCTCAAGCAGACGTTTTTGCCACGATTGAAGCTCCATTCCTTGGGGGATTTCAGTTAAGAGAACGCCGTAGTGTTGGTCTTGATGCAGAATGGGTGTTGAGTGAACACGTAGGATATCTGTCGGGCTTCTCTTTACTTGAACCCAGTGGCTACGGTGGCCGTTGCCAAAACAGGCGATACAGTTGGAAGGGTTGCAGATATCAGGAACATCTTCTTCAGGTGACCGAGTTGTGGCCATACGGAAGGCGTGCTCTGGGTCACGCCCAGTCAGGCAGATAGTGCCGGGGCCAACATCAAGTAGATCCTTAATATCAACGAGCAGCTTATTGTAGGTCTCATCTGAAATTGGTGCGGCGTTGAGTGTTTTGGTGGTCTTATAGAGCAGCTCAAGTGAGCGATTACTACGCTCTAGGTCAGAGGTTTTCTCTTTTACCCGTGCTTCAAGATCGGTATACATCTTAGAGAGATCGCTCGCCATCTCATTAAATGCCGTACCCAATTGGCCTAACTCATCATCAGCGGTATAGGGTGTGCGCTTTGAGAAATCACCGTGGCGTGTGCGTTCTGCACAGTTGAGCAGATCATAGAGTGGTGTCTGTACCCGTGTCTTCATTAGATACATCACTGTAAATGCGATAAATAAAGTGAGAAAGAGCGAGATGATATGGATTAGTCGTAACAGACGGATTTTAGATTCAGCTTCATGCTCTAGCAGTTTCACCATTCGGTCTATTTTCACGACAAACAGATCAACAATTTCCAGGTAGTGCTCCCGAGCGGTTTCATTGTTTAAGATAGGGGGAGGCTCTTGCAAATGAGAGGGGTTGGTAGCCTCAAGAAGGCTCGTCAGCAGAGGTTTGATGATATTGAACCACTCCTGATTGACTAGCGAATAGGCGTGGCTGGGAGGGTGTGACAAGTTGTCAGAGAGCACACTAGTGAGCCTTGAGTGGGTGAGGCGATTCTCAAACTCATCAACTAAATCATGAGACTCCTGCCACTGCTCTTGGCTCCCCATCTGGCGATTTGGACGCTCTGCAAGGCTACTGGCGATACGGTAAGACTGCATACGCAACGAGCCAGCTTGATTGATTGCTGTCGCAACACCTTGAGACATCTCTGCAATAACCACTGAACTGGCCATACTGACAAATGCCAATGTAGTGATGGTTGCCATGGCAATGCCAAGATGTAGTAGGAGAGATGTTTTTGATAATTGGGCCATAGTGCAATTGTACCGTTGCAGAGGGAAGGTGATCCGTGCATACCTCTATATTGTTTGTAGTGTGTTTATAGGGTTTTAAATTAATCATGATTTAAGAAAAAAAACAAATGAATACATGAAGATAAGTATGCCTTGATAACTACTCACAAGGGGGTAACTGCACCTTTTTAATAGGGTATTCCCTTACCTTTATGCGTTGATTTAGGCAGTGTGAGTCGGTTAAGTTTCAATGCAGTCATTAATTAAAACGCTTTGTTTTGGTTGATGAATACTCATAATTAAAAACTGAGGGGGAGTGAAATGCCAAGCCATCGTACTAAACAGCTTTCGGTGCTGACGATGAACACCGTGGGTTTTACCGCATGTTTTGCTGTGTGGGTGATGTTTTCCATCATCGGCATTCCGATTAAAACAGGTCTGAGTCTCTCTGATACGCAGTTCGGTATTTTAGCGGCTACGCCTATCCTAACAGGCTCTATACTACGTCTGCCGCTCGGTATGATGACTGATAAATTTGGTGGGCGTCCGGTCTTTTTCTGGCTAATGGCGGCCATTATCATTCCGCTATTTCTGATCTCTAAGGCTACAGAGTACTGGCAGTTCATTATTTTAGGTCTGTTTGTAGGCGTGGCGGGTGCATCATTTTCAGTGGGTATCGCCTATACCGCACGTTGGTTCACAAAAGAGACCTCAGGTTTTGCCATGGGTATCTTTGGTGCGGGTAATGCGGGTGCGGCATTGACCAAATTTGTTGCCCCCTCCATTGTGGTCACATTAGGTTGGGAGATGGTGCCGGTTATCTATGCGATTGGCATGACCGTTATCTGTATCCTCTTCTGGTTCTTTACCTACTCTGATCCTGATCATTTGGTTGCAGAAAGTGTCAGTGTTAGTGATCAGCTAAAAGTGCTAAATGACCCTAAACTGTGGAAGTATTGCCAATATTATTCACTTGTATTTGGTGGGTTTGTTGCACTCTCACTCTGGATGACAAAATACTACATGAGTGTCTACGGCCATGAAATTCAGACAGCTGCACTCCTGGCAGCCATCTTTGTTCTGCCGTCTGGTATTATTCGTGCGCTGGGTGGTTGGATGTCTGATAAATGGGGTGCTCACCAAGTCACCTTCTGGGTGATGTGGGTTAGCTTAGGCTCTCTTTTTGTGATGTCTTTGCCCTCATCTGAGCTGCTGCTTCATACCAATGCTGAAGATATATCAATGCATGTTGGCGTCAATGAGTGGGTCTTCACCTTTTTGCTCTTTGTGGTGGGTATTGCCTGGGGGTTTGGTAAGGCCTCAGTTTTCAAATACCTCTCAGACGAGTATAAAGACAATATGGGTGCCGTCTCAGGTATCGTAGGTCTGGCGGGTGGTTTGGGTGGTTTTACCCTACCTATCCTGTTCGGTATTTTGATGGATGCAACGGGTGTTGCTTCAACAGCATTTATGCTGCTGTTTGGTGTTACCTTGGTTTCACTGATGTGGATGCAATATTCAGATGAGCGTCGTCTAGATAGAGATCACAGAGAGGGTTCGTCAGCAGTAGATCCGCTAGGGTGACCTGCTAATAGTTTGAAGAAGGAAGGGCACGCTTGCGTGCCCTTTTTTTTATCTATTTTTCGATAGTGTCGCTACTTCGTGATACATTTTTGGATCTCCTTATCCAAAAATGACTCGCTTACCCGACTGCTGTTTCCTTTTGTCCCAGCCGTCCTGAGTATGCTACGTTTTCGCACATCTTTGCTCGCTACCGTTCCTTCGTACTCAAGATAGCTACCGCAATGACTTTACGGCGATGATTGTCGCTCTGCATTTCTACGTCGATCGCTCTTGCTGGCGATGGCACAGGCAGGTAGGCCAATGCATCAGTAGGGGGCAGTATGGCCTGCTCTGATGATTACCGCTATTGCAAAGTCATTTGAGCTTTGACTTTGTCGATCATCACGTCACAGCATCCCTCTATCTCCAGAGTCAGACTATCTAATGAGTCACCTGTACACACAAAACGTGCTGCCTTCTTGTGCTCTTGACATACCAAGTCCCCAACTTGAGAGACGATAGATTCCACGATGTTATGGATTATTTCCGCCTCAACGGGATCTTCTATATTACTGGGATCGATGGTACGACCGTCGATTTCGAATGCAAACCCTATATCTGACATTTATTTATCCTCAATATTAAATCAGTGGAGATAGCTTGATTGTTAGACGTGATTATATCTGAATGTTACTAGTCTGGATATTTCATCTGAGCCCCGATGATTGTGCTGAGATTGTTATCAGAGGCAAATTTCCAATATTTACATCAGAATCTCTTATGGTTTTCACTATCGATACTCAATGCTCCACAAGCGGCTGGAGTGAGGGTATTCAAATAATGGTGTAACTGGTTAATTTTACCCTCCCGCTGCTTTTATCTTAAATTTCCAAAATGGTATAGCTCCATTAGAGGCTTATATCATGAAGCAAGTTAGTGCGGAGGCATTAAAAATGATTAACAGCCAGAAAAGATAAAACCAATAAAAATGGTTGGAAATTACTGCTAATAAATTAGAAAAAAATGTAGCTGGATTTAGTGGAAAAATAGCGATTTAGTAGGGATACCAACAAAGATATAAATATCTATTGGTAGTGGGCATTTATATTTTTATTGTGGCAGTTATTACTTAATTAACAAAGGTTTGCATTATGTCCTCCCTGTACCACAAAGGGGGTATTATGCTTCTATTTGGTGGTTTGGGCGTTATTGTATTCTGCCTCTGTTCATGGTCTTTTAGGGTGCCGCTACGTTTAGTGGCAGGAAGAAACGGTGAGTTAGGAAGTTGTAAGGTGGTTATGTGTACAACTCTGGTGAATTTTAGAGATGACGCATTACCCTTAAAAACAATCCAAAATTTAGTTTCGAATTGTAATCGTATAAATGAAGGGGAAGTTTATAATGTCAGATATCACTAAATGGGATCCGGAGGATCAGGCGTTTTGGGAGAGCGAAGGTAAGAAAATCGCTAACCGAAATCTCTGGATCTCAATTCCCAGCCTACTCTGCGGATTCGCAGTTTGGCTCTACTGGGGAATTATTACTGTACAGATGCTAAACCTTGGGTTTCCATTTGCGAAATCTGAGCTCTTTACATTGATGGCAATCGCAGGTTTTACCGGCGCTACTCTGCGTATCCCAAGTAGTTTCTTTATCCGAATTGCAGGTGGTCGTAACACTATCTTTTTTACGACCGCTCTTCTTATGTTGCCAGCTGCGGGTGCCGGTATTGCACTGAGCAACCCTGACACACCACTCTGGACATTCCAAATTCTGGCTTTTCTCTCTGGTTTTGGTGGTGGTAACTTCGCCTCTTCAATGTCCAATATCAGCTTCTTCTTTCCTAAGCGCCAGCAAGGCTTGGCGCTGGGCCTGAATGCGGGGCTGGGTAATGCGGGTGTAACCACCATGCAAATCCTGGTGCCACTGGTAATGACCTTTGGGCTGTTTGGTGGTGACCCACTGACACTTCAGGCTACTTCAGGTACTTTGATTGGTAAGATTCCAGCAGGAACCGAGACCTATATCCAAAATGCAGGATTTGTTTGGTTGTTGTTTTTAATTCCGCTGGCTTTTGCTGCTTGGTTTGGTATGAACAATCTACGTACTGAGCATGTATCACCTAATATTGGTTCACCTGTTGGTGCCTTCTCTAAGATTGCCGGTATGCTGGTTATTGGTTTTATTGGTGCGGCAACGGGTCTCTTCGTTATCCTGCCTGCTCCGATTGGCCTGGGTGCGCCAAGTTGGGCTAAGTGGCCAGTTATCGCCTTTGTACTCTTCTTTGTTGTCTTTATGATGAAGTTGATCCCCGGTGAGATTAAACCGAACCTGCAACGCCAATTTAAAATCTTTGAGCATAAACATACTTGGATCATGAGTGTCATCTACATCATGACCTTTGGTAGTTTCATCGGTTACGCTGCTGGTTTTCCACTCTCAATCAAAGTTGTCTTTGGTTTCCAACATCTCCAGGATGCTGCAGGCGTATGGGATCACTCTCAAAAGAACCCCAACGGCCCGTCAGCACTGATGTATGCCTGGATGGGGCCTTTCATTGGTGCCTTCATTCGTCCGTTGGGTGGTTGGGTTGCCGATAAGATTGGTGGTGCTAAAGTAACTCAATATGTTGCTATTACCATGATCGGTAGTGCGCTGGGTGTGGCTTACTTCATGAAAGCCGCTTACGCCTCTGCGACGCCAGAAGAGTTCTTCTGGCCTTTCTTCCTCCTATTCCTGATTCTGTTTGCTGCTACTGGTATTGGTAACGGTTCTACCTTTCGTACTATCGCAATGGTCTTCGACAAAGAGCAGGCTGGTCCTGTGCTGGGTTGGACCTCTGCTGTTGCTGCTTACGGTGCTTTTATTATTCCTAAAGTGTTTGGTGAGCAGATTAAAGCCACCACGCCTGAAAATGCGCTTTATGGATTTGCAGTGTTCTACTTTGTCTGTTTGCTTTTGAACTGGTGGTTTTACCTCGGTCCTAAACGTGAATATGACAATCCTTAAACTTTAGTAAACCTTGTGTTGCCCTCCCTATGTGAATGGGGAGGGCAACGCTTTCTCAACCTTTATGAGTTGTTAGTTCGGAGATGAATTTACCATGAGCCATTTACTCGACCGACTAAAATACTTCTCACACACACACGAGACTTTTTCTAATGGCCACGGCATCGTGACCAATGAGGATCGTAAGTGGGAAGATAGTTATCGTAACCGCTGGCGTTTTGACAAGATCGTCCGCTCCACCCACGGTGTAAATTGTACCGGTGGTTGTAGCTGGAAAATTCACGTCAAAAACGGCATGGTTGCATTTGAGATGCAACAAACCGATTATCCGGAGACCCGTCCGGATTTGCCCAACCATGAACCGCGTGGCTGTCAACGTGGCGCCAGCTTCTCCTGGTACCTCTACAGTCCACACCGTATCAAATACCCGATGGTTCGCGGTCGCCTGCTGGAGCTTTATCGCGCAGAACGTGCCAACAAAGACCCTGTTGAAGCGTGGGGAGCGATTCAAACCAATCCTGAAAAACGTGTCTCGTACACCGGTGTACGAGGCCTCGGCGGCTTCGTACGTGGCAATTGGGATGAAGTGAAGGAGATGATTGCAGCGGCCAATATCTACACCGCTAAAACCCACGGTCCCGACCGTATCTTTGGCTTCTCGCCCATTCCAGCGATGTCAATGCTCTCTTATGCTGCAGGTTCACGTTACCTCTCCCTGATCGGTGCTGCTTGTGGTTCGTTCTACGACTGGTACTGCGACCTTCCTGTTGCTTCACCGCAGGTTTGGGGCGAGCAGACCGACGTACCTGAGTCGGCCGACTGGTATAACTCCACCTACCTAATCGTCTGTGGTGCTAACCTGCCGATGACGCGTACCCCAGATGCTCACTTCGCTATCGAAACACGCTACAAAGGAACCAAGGTTGTCTCCATGGCTCCTGACTATGCAGAGTATGTGAAGTTTGCTGATCTCTGGATGCCTGTTAAGCAGGGTACTGATGCTGCTGCATTTATGGCGATGGGTCATGTGGCTCTCAAGGAGTTCCATGTCGAGAAGGAAGATCCCTATTTCAACGAGTATGTCCGCAAATACACCGACATGCCGATCCAGGTCACCCTGCGCAAGCATGGTGATCACTATGTTAGTGATCGTTGCCTACGCGCCTCTGATTTTGACAAAGGACTTGGTGAGAAAAACAATCCTGAGTGGAAGACTATTGTTTTCGATGAAAAGTCCAAGAACTTTGTTGCGCCTAATGGTTCGATCGGTTTTCGCTGGGGCGAGGATGGACGCTGGAATCTGCTAGCACGCAATGGTAAAAATACAAAGAATGCGATTGAGGCTGAACTGACCTGTGTCGGTAAGTCGGATGATGTGGTTTCGGTTGCCTTCCCTCACTTCACCCCAGGTGAAGATGATCTGCTGATTCGCAACATCCCGGTACGTAAGGTGAAGACCGTTGATGGTGAGGTTCTGGTGACCAGTGTCTACGACCTGATGGTCGCTCAGTACGGTATCGACCGTGGCCTTGGCGACAATATCGCTACCAGTTATGACGATGCTAGTGTGCCTTACACTCCGGCCTGGGCTGAGAAAGTGACCGGCGTGAAGCAGGCCGATCTTATCCTCACCGGTCGTGAATTTGCCGATAACGCCTCCAAGACCAAAGGTAAATCAATGGTCATCCTCGGTGCGGCGATCAACCACTGGTACCACAACGACATGAACTACCGCGGCATTATGAACCTGCTGCATATGTGTGGTTGTGTTGGCCAGTCGGGTGGTGGTTGGGCTCACTATGTGGGTCAGGAAAAACTACGTCCGCAGGCAGGCTGGGCACCCATCGCCTTTGCGTTGGATTGGATGCGTCCACCACGCCACATGGCCTCTACCACCTATTGGTACTTCCATACCGATCAGTGGCGCTATGAACGTGTAACTGCTGACTCACTGTTGGCACCTACCGCCAAGGGCAAGTATAAGGGCTACACGATGGCTGACTACAATGTCGTCGCTCAGCGCCTCGGCTGGATGCCTTCTGCACCGCACTTTAACCAGAACCCGATCGACATTGTCAAAGATGCTGAAGCGGCAGGTGCTACCGATGAGGCTGGCGTCGCCAAACACATGATTGGAAGGCTTAAGAGTGGTGATCTCGCCTTTGCATATGAAGATATCGATGCACCAGAGAACCATCCGCGTAATCTCTTTGTCTGGCGTTCCAACCTGATCGGTTGTTCGGCCAAGGGGCATGAGTACTTCCTGAAACATCTTCTGGGTGCGCAGAATGGCGTAATGTCAGAGGGTGTTGAAGGAGCAGCCTGTAAAGAAGTTAAGTGGCATGAGAAAGCGCCTACTGGCAAGCTTGATCTGATGGTTGACATCAACTTCCGCTTGAACTCTACCGGCGCCCACTCGGATATTATTCTGCCGACCGCTACCTGGTATGAGAAAAACGACCTTAACACAACCGATATGCACCCCTTCATTCACCCTCTATCCGAGGCGGTGGATCCGGCATGGGAGGCGAAGTCGGACTGGAATATCTTCAAGGAGCTGGCAGAGACCTTCTCAAAACTATCTGAGACGCATCTACCAGGCGTGACTAAGGATGTTGTTGCGTTGCCTATGCAGCACGATAGTGCACAGGCGATGGCGCAGCCTTTTGGCCAGGTTCACGACTGGAAGAAAGGTGACTGTGAGCCGATTCCTGGCAAGACCCTGCCGCTGCTCAAGGTGGTTGAACGCACCTATGCAGACACCTACAAGAAGTTCATCGCTCTCGGTCCGCTGTTAGAGAAGCTTGGCAACACCATCAAGGGTATTGAGTGGGATACCAAGGATGAGTATGAGCAGCTCAAGCACCACAATGGCACCATCAAGCTTGAGGGTGTCAGCCAAGGGATGCCTTCACTCGAGGATGTGGTTCACGCCTGTGATGCCGTCATGCGTCTCGCTCCAGAGACCTGTGGTGAAGTGGCGCACAAAGCGTGGAAGGCACAGGGTAAGAAGACTGGTATCGACCACAATCACCTGTGTGATTCACGTCGTGACGAGGTAATTACCTTCAAGGATATCCAGGTTCAGCCGCGTAAGATTATCACCGCACCTACTTGGTCCGGTATTGAGTCTCACCACGTGAGCTACAACGCTGGTTACACCAATATCCATGAGCACATCCCGTTCCGTACCCTGACCGGTCGTGCCCACTTCTACATGGATCACGAGTGGATGCTCGACTTCGGTGAAGGCTTCTGTGTCTACCGCCCAGGTCTTGACATGATGAACACCAACGTAGCGCAGGCTATAAAGAACAAGAAGCATGTCAAGCTCAACTGGATCACACCGCACTCCAAGTGGGGTATCCACTCTACCTACCAGGATACTGCGCGCATGCTCACCCTGTTCCGCGGAGGCCCATACATTTGGGTGTCTGAGACTGATGCTAAGACAGCGGGTCTGGTGGACAACGACTGGATCGAAGCGATTAACGAGAATGGTGCCACTATGGCTCGCTGCATCGTGAGTCAACGCATTCCAGAGGGTATGGCGATGATGTATCACGCTCAAGAGAAGAACGTGAATGTGCCTGGCTCTAACAGCACCGGTAAGCGCGGCGGCATCCTCAACTCGGTAACCCGAGTGGTGGTCAAGCCGACCCACATGATCGGTGGCTATGCTCAGTTCTCCTACGGCTTTAACTATTATGGCCCAGTAGGTTCGAATCGTGATGAGTTTGTCGTCATCCACAAGATTGAGGACAAGGATATTGATTGGCTCGAGCGTCCTCTGACACCAGAGCGTGAGAAGCAGTTGAATCCTCCAGGTATCAACAACTGAGTGTGAATGCTACCAAGGGATGCTGGGCTTCGGCCCAGCATCCACGGCAAATTCTTAGGAGAAATAGATGAAAATCCGTGCGCAAATAGCCATGGTGCTGAACCTAGACAAATGTATTGGTTGTCACACATGTTCAGTAACCTGTAAAAACGTTTGGACAAACCGTAAGGGTGTCGAGTACGCCTGGTTTAACAACGTAGAGAGTAAACCTGGTATCGGTTATCCCAAGATGTGGGAGAATCAGGATAAATGGAAAGGTGGTTGGGTAAAAAAGAATGGCAAGCTAGAGCTTAGGCAGGGTAATCGCTGGAATAAGCTGCTCACCATCTTTGCCAACCCCGACATGCTAGAGCTGGACGACTACTACGAGCCGTTTGAGATGGACTATCAGCATCTGCAGAACGCACCCCTCTCCGAGGCGGCACCTACTGCACGCCCCAAGTCAATGATCACTGGCGAGACCATGGAGAAGATCCATTGGGGTCCCAACTGGGAAGATGATCTCGCAGGGGAATTTTCCAAGCGTAGTGAGGACAAGAACTTCGATGGCATTCAGAAAAAGATATACGGTGAGTTTGAGAACACCTTCCACCTGTATCTGCCGAGGTTGTGTAACCATTGCCTCAACCCGGCCTGTGTTGCATCGTGCCCCTCCGGCTCGATCTACAAGCGTGAAGAGGATGGTATTGTACTGATAGATCAAGACAAATGCCGCAGCTGGCGTATGTGTATGACCGCTTGTCCTTACAAGAAGATCTACTACAACTGGGAATCTGGCAAGGGCGAGAAGTGTATCGGCTGCTACCCACGTATCGAGTCAGGTATGCCGACCCTCTGCTCCGAGTCATGTGTAGGCCGTATCCGTTACCAGGGTGTGGTTCTCTACGATGCAGACCGTATTGAAGAGGTAGCCAGCGTAGATGATAAGGATCTGTACGAGGCCCAGACGTCTTTGTTCCTCGATCCCAATGATCCGCAGGTTATTGAGCAGGCAGTTGCCGATGGTATCCCCCAGGCGTGGATCGAAGCGGCGCAGAAATCACCGGTCTACAAGATGGCAATTGATTGGAAGATCGCTTTCCCCATTCACCCCGAGTACCGCACCCTGCCGATGCACTGGTATGTTCCACCGCTCTCTCCAATACAGAGCCAGCTTGATGTCGGTAACCTGGAAACTGAGGCTGATGGTGTGATTCCGAAATCCGGGTCATTGCGCTTTCCGGCAGAGTACCTGGCTAACCTGCTGACCGCAGGCGACACCGCTCCGATCCTCTCCTCTATCAACCGCATGCTGGCAATGCGCAGCTATCAGCGTTCCAAGCATGTGGAGGGAGAGATTAATACCTCGTCACTGGAGCAGGCTGGTATCACTGTTGAGCAGGCTGAGGAGATGTATCGCTACCTCGCCTTGGCCCACTACGATGATCGTTTTGTCATCCCAACTACACAAGAGGTGTACCAACAGGAGGATATCTACGCCTACCAGGGTCAGATCGGCTTTACCCTCGGCAACAGCAGCTCCACCGGTGAAAGTGACAAATCGCTATTTCCACAGCGACGTACCACAAGCACGGTGCCGGTCTCCTTTGTTCCACCGCCCAAGCCACGCTCCAAGGTTTAGGGAGGGACTGACTATGATTCTTTACAAAGTTTTGTCCCATCTGCTTGACTATCCGAATCAAGGGCTCAAAGAGGGCATTGCGGAGATCCGCGAGGCGCTTAGCGAGCCGGAGATCAGCGGGGAGGAGCGCCAGGTGATCAATGAGTTTATTGACCACCTGGCGCAGACCGAGCTGCCTGAGCTGGAGAAGGCGTATGTGAAGACCTTCGACATGATTCCTGAGCATAGCTTGCACCTGACCCATCACCTGTTCGGCGATGACCGAGAGCGAGGACCGGCCCTGGTCGATCTTGGCGAGCATTACAAGGGGATGGGTCTGGAGCCACGCAAAGGGGAGTTGCCCGACTACCTGCCGCTGATCCTTGAGTATGTCAGTACACTCGATGATATTGCAGCACGGGTCTTTCTCTCTGATGCTCTCAAGGTGATTATTGTTATTGCAGCCAACCTTGAACAGTCGCAGAGCCCTTACGCACCACTGCTTCGAGTGGTCGAGGGGCGCGGTCAACTGCTGCGGGAGGCCTCATGAGCATGAGCAATCTACATACCTTCGTTCTTAACCATCTAACGACCGCCACAGAAGGCGATTTGAGGAGAGTATCGTGAATGACTTTTTATTTGGGGTTTATCCCTATATTGCACTGTCCGTCTTCTTTGTCGGAAGCTGGATTCGTTACGACCGTGAGCAGTACACATGGAAGGCTGATTCGAGCCAGTTGCTCTCCGGCAAGGACATGGTGCTGGCGAGCAATCTCTTCCATATCGGCATTATCGGTATCTTCTGTGGCCATTTTGTTGGTCTGCTGATGCCTCATGCCTTTTGGGAGGCGATTGAGCTGTCGAGTCTTGGTAAGCAGTACATCGCCATGATCGGTGGTGGCATTCTTGGCATAACCTGCCTGATTGGTGGCACTATGCTAATGAAGCGCCGTCTTACCAACCCGCGGGTACGCGCCGCCAGCCGCACCTCAGACATCTTTATCTTGGGTTTGTTGCTGGTAACATTGGTGTTCGGTCTGTTCACCACCTTTGTTTCTGCCGGTCATGCCGCAGAAGGTGATGCTGAGGTCATGATGACCCTCGCTGCTTGGGCGAAGAGCATAGTGCTGTTGTCGCCGCAGCCTGAGCTGGTCGCCAGTGTTGAGTTGGTGTTTGCTATACACCTCTTCTTTGGTATGACAATCTTCATTGTCTTCCCCTTCACCCGCTTGGTCCATGTCTGGAGCTTCCCGCTCACATACGTTGGTCGCGCCTACCAAATTGTGCGTAGCAAACGCCGTAAACCGGTAGATGTAGATATCTGAGTGTAATCACCCCGGCACCCTTCCTGGGTGCCGGGTTCAACAACTTCAACTTATGATAAAAGGTGGTTATAGTGGCGGCAGAGCGTTCATCGCATGCACTATATCGCGGTTTGGCTCTGGTGACTGGTATTATTATTCTTGTCGCCATTGGGCTCTATGTTTTGACTGATGGCAAGATCAACGAGGATCCATCGCTGCCAACCGCAGAGACCTATGCAGCGGTTGATCGGTTGATAGAGAACGATCCGGTGCGCGGCGCGCGTGCCACGGCAGGGCTGGAGATCTACCGCCATCGCTGTCGCCTTTGTCACCATCGCAGTGGCCGTGGTGGCAACAAATTCACACCCAGTCTGCAGAAACACAATGCGCAGTCGACGGTCGCAATGCTCAATATCTACCGCAAAGGCCAGGAGGTTGGCCCGATGACCAAGCTGATGGCACCGTGGGCAGAGGAATTGAGCGAAGAGGAGATGCAAAATCTTGGCGAATATATTGAGATACTCGCTACCCTGTCTGAATAGCTATCGATTATATGCTCTCCCTACAGAAAAATTACTGAGGGTGACCTAAAGCTGTTTCCAGCAGTTGGTTGTAGGGTGCTGCAGCGACGTTTTACTACAACATGAGTGGATCTTGAATTGGCTCAAGAGAGATAATAAAGGTTCGGAGATATCTTATGCGGCTGCAAAAATTGCCCAATTTAATAAAGAGATTTTTTCGACAAAAACCTGGAATATATTCATGCTGAGGCGTGAGTGTATTTTGTCGCAATGACAGTGCACTTCTTAGTAAAAAGAGGCCCTACTATTTGAGGTCACTCAACAGTAGAGTACGTTTCAATAGCTCCCTCATCGGCTAGTGTTGTATTCTCAGTCGATCTCTTGACAGACGTAGGTAGCCTGCTTACGCTTGGCTACATGAAGAATGTAACCCGATCCTTCCCACACTTTCGACTATGGTTATGGCGACTCTGAATCGTCCGTAGCTTGCGCTTACTATCTAAATTAGATTTTTTTGCAGCCACGGTTTCTATCGTGATTGCCACTCTTCTCTCGCTAATGAATCCGTTGCTGCTCTCATTCAGAGCACAATAAAATGAAAACAGATGCCCTGAACAACAGAGAGCCACTCATTGGTTTGTTGTTCGTTATTACAGCCGCTTTTGCCTTTTCGACCAAAGCGATCATTATTAAACTTGCTTATGGTTATGGCCCTCAGATTACGCCCATTAATTTGCTGTGCTTGCGTATGCTGATGTCGCTGCCATTTTTCCTTTTGGTACTCTTTTTTCTTGAGCGTAAAGGGCGGGCAGAGCCATTGGTGCGGTCAGATCAATATAAGTTACTTGGTTTGGGCGTGGTGGGTTTTTACTTTGCAGCTTATCTTGATTTTGTCGGCTTGAGCTACATCAGTGCCAGCCTTGAGCGTCTGATTTTGTTGCTCTATCCCACCCTTGTGGTTCTGCTTTCTGCACTCTTTTTACGGCGTACTATTAGTCGCAGGGAGGGGATTGCATTGTTAGTGAGTTATATGGGTATCATGATTGTCTTCTATGAGGAGCTGACATTAGATGGGACTAATGTTGTGCTTGGTTCGCTCGCGATATTGGCTAGTGCTACCGCTTTTGCTATCTACCTTATCGGCTGTGGTGAGATGGTAAAAAGGTTGGGTTCTATGCGTTTTACAGCCTATGCGATGACGATTGCCTGTTTGGCAACACTGCTTCATTTTATGCTCTCAACTAATGCAAATATTTTGGGTTTACCACCGCAGGTTTATGGGCTGGCAATGTTGATGGCGGTGCTTTCAACGGTGATTCCTACGTTTCTGATGAATGCAGGTATTCGGCGTATTGGTGCCAGTCCAGCGGCCATTATTAGCGCAATGGGGCCTATTACAACTATTTTCCTTGCCTACCTTATTTTAGGCGAGCAGTTGACACATATTCAATTTATGGGGGCAGGATTGGTCATTATTGGTGTATGGGTAGTGAGTGTTAAGTAACCTCTGAATAAGTCAGGTTCTCTAAAGAGACTGAGCTAAGGGAGAGCTTTTTAAATATGATTTTCTATCTGTTGCTTGATGTTGCCTAACTATCTTCTAGTATTAGAGGGGATAACCGTAGGGAAATAATCTCCTTTTTACCGTTGAAATAGTGTTATGGCAGTTAATTTTTAGGGGGAATATAGGCAGAGGATTAAACTTTTTTAGAAAATCAGTTGTGATTTAACAAGGATAGAGGATAAGGGTATGGCTAGAGTTGTAATTGTGGGTGGTGGGATAGGTGGTGTTGCAATGGCCTATGACATGAAGGAGCTTGCTGGTAAGTCACATCAGGTAACATTGGTTTCAGATAGTGATACCTTCCATTTTGTCCCCTCAAACCCCTGGGTTGCTGTTAAGTGGCGTGAACCTGAGGATATTCAAATTAAACTGGAGCCACATCTCAGTAAAAAAGATATTGAGTTTATTCCCTCGGCGTTAAAAGAGTTGATTCCTGATGAGAACCGTATGGTGCTGGCTGACGGACAAGAGGTCAATTATGACTATTTGGTGATTGCCACAGGCCCACGGTTAGCATTTGATGAGATTACAGGGCTTGGCCCAGATGGTGGTTTTACCCATTCAGTCTGTCATGTTGATCATGCCCGTGAAGCGGCTAAAGCGTGGGAAAAATTTATTGAGGCACCTGGGCCGATTGTGATTGGTGCTGCCCAGCTCGCCTCCTGTTTTGGCCCCGCTTATGAATATGCTTTTATTGTAGATACAGAGCTACGCAAGCGATGTATTCGTGACCAAGTACCCATTACATTTGTTACGCCAGAACCCTATATTGGCCACCTTGGTTTAGGGGGGGTTGGTGACTCAAAAGGGATGATGGAAAGTGCGCTTCGTGAACGACATATCAATTGGATCACCAATGCTACAATTGATAGTGTTGAAGAGGGGATGATGCATGTTACCGAACATGATAAAGAGGGTAACAAAACGAAGCAGCATGACCTCCCATTTAACTACTCGATGGTTCTCCCCGCCTTTACCGGCATTACCCCACTTTTAGAGATTGAAGGGTTAGTCAATCCGCGTGGTTTTATCATGATTGATAAACACCAACGGAACCCAAAATATACCAATATCTATGCGATTGGTGTCTCTGTTGCTATCCCTCCTGTTGAACAGACACCTATTCCAACGGGTGCGCCAAAAACAGGTTTTATGATTGAATCGATGGCAATCAGTGCTGCAAAAAATATAGATGCAGAATTAGCGGGCAAACAGCCCACTTATGAGGCGACTTGGAATGCGATTTGTCTGGCTGATATGGGTGATACAGGCATCGCCTTTGTCGCCATACCGCAGATTCCACCGCGCAATGTCACCTGGATCAGATCGGGCAAATGGGTACACTACGCGAAAGTGGCGTTTGAAAAATATTTTCTACATAAAGTCAGAGCGGGGACAACAGAACCCTATCTTGAACGAGTGGCGTTGAAAACATTGGGAATTCTAAAATTAAAAGATAAATAGTTACCAGAGGTGATGGATAGAGTGGGCATATGATTGTGTCCACTCTACTTCAAGCAGGTATGTGCCAGCTCATCTAACTCTGTTTGATCCAATAACGCCTGAGCTACTTCAAAAAATACTCTCTCTTCAAAGCGAACATGTTGCTCAAGTAACGGGCCAAAACCCGCTAAAAAAGAGGCCGCGTCATGTTGATCATTTATCCAGCTGCGTAGTTGAGCATGTTCATCGTGGAACTGCTCCAAAATGACAGCTTTAGCCAAGTTCTTTAATGGCTCAGCAAGATAACGCTCCTCCAGCTTAAAGTGTGGCTCTAGCTCATCATGGAAGCGTTGAATAATATCGGCCTGCATCTTAGCCATTCTATTTTGATCACCGCAGATCAACGCTTTTTTTGCATCGCGGGCAATTCGTAGTGCAAGGTGGTGGTCTGAAGAGAGCTTGCGGAGTTGAGGTGATCGTTTCATAAGGCGTTATTGGTATGAGTGAGTCGGCGAGTGAAGCATACGTTTTTCCAGATCATAGGGTCAATTATTCAGATTTAGGCTTATCCACTCTCTGTGCGATAATTGCCCTTTATTTTTGCCAAACTGAGAGTGATTTTGAACCAAGTGACTGCCTCACTAGAGCCCAATTGGAGTAACTGGTCACGTCAACGCGTATCAGTTATTCCCGCCTTGGTGCTGGAGTGGTTAAAAGATGAAGGTTCATTAACAAAACGGCTGATTCAAGCCTCTCCTGGGCAATTTAATGTTCGGTTGCTGCAGCAAAATTGGGGTAAGGCACTCTATAGTGAGCAACAGCACCTTAGAATTCGTCGTGGTGAGGCCGCAATGGTGCGTGAGGTTGAACTCTGTAGTGATGAAACACCCTGGGTTTTTGCTCGCTCATTGATCCCTGCTAGCACGCTGCGTGGCTCTGCGCGTCGTTTGGCGCATCTGGGTGAAAAACCACTCGGTGCCGTGCTTTTTGCCGATCGAAATGTTCGTCGTGGTGAGATGCAGATTGCCCGTATTTTGCCACGCCACCCGCTCTTTTCAGCGGCAACCAGTCACCTTGAACAATTGCCGAAAGAGCTATGGGGACGCCGCACACTCTTCTATATTGCCGATAAACCTCTGCTGGTGAATGAGATTTTTCTACCCGCTATTCCAGCTTTTGCTATTCATGACTAATTCAGACAACTCTACAGCGAATGAAGCTATCTCTATCGGTGAACGTCTTTCGCTTTATGGAAAGTTGATTCGCATTGATCGTCCTATTGGTATCTTGCTGCTGCTGTGGCCCACATTATGGGCACTGTGGATCGCAGGCGAAGGGAACCCTGATTGGCATCTAGTGGTTATCTTTTCGCTGGGTGTCTTTTTGATGCGCTCAGCTGGCTGTGCCATCAATGACTATGCTGATCGTGATGTTGATGGTCATGTTGAACGTACCAAACAGCGCCCAATAGCTGCCGGTTTAATTAAGCCAAAAGAGGCGCTGTGGGTTTTTGCTGTACTCTCCCTAACGGCCTTTGCATTGGTCCTGTTTCTCGACTGGAAAACAGTTGCCATGTCGTTTGTAGCAGTCTTCCTAGCTGCAGCCTATCCCTTTATGAAGCGTTATACTCACCTACCTCAAGTGGTGTTGGGTGCCGCTTTTGGCTGGGCGGTGCCGATGGCGTTTATGGCACAGACTGGCAGCGTACCGCCAGTCGCTTGGTTGCTATTTGCCGCTACTGTTATTTGGGTAGTGATCTACGACACTCAATATGCGATGGTTGACCGTGAAGATGATCTGAAGGTTGGTGTTAAATCCACTGCCATTCTCTTTGGTCGCTTTGACCTGCTAATCATCTCTCTACTACAGGCGGTCATGCTCGGCATGCTGCTGGTAGTGGGTATCTGGATTGAGGCTAAAGGGGCTTACCTTTTAGGTTTGGTTGCAGCGATGGGACTTTTTATGTACCAGCAACGCATCATCCGTAATCGCAATCCAGCAGCCTGCTTTGCTGCCTTTCTTAATAATAACTACTTTGGTATGGCGATATTTATTGGCTTGATGTTGGATTATATGAGCCGTTAAAAGAGCACTATCAAGCCTCGGTCTCACCTGTAAAACCAAAGCCATCACAGTGGGCGCACTCGGTTTCTTCTTGTCTGCCAGTTCCTGAACAGTTGATGCAATCACCTCGGCTACCTACGCTATGACACGCTTGGCATGGTTCGTCTAGCCCGGTCATTCCCGTACCACTGCACACCTGGCAGTTGCCTAACCTGCCGCGGCCACGGCACCGTTCGCAATCAATGGTTGATGAATAGATACCACCCCCATAAAAGCGGGTGATGGTTCCTATGCCTGTGCACTCAGGGCAGTTTTCAGAGAACTTTTTAAAAAGGGCTGTCTGTTTTTGATTCATTAATCACTTCGCTAGTCTTAAAGGGTGGAATGCTTCTTGAGAGGATAGCCTATCTTGGTGGCCAACGGCTATTTCCCGTGAAAAGTGAGGCTGCCTCATATAAGCTTCCGGACTAATAGTGATCCCCACTCCCTTTGAGTATCTTTAATATGTCTGATCAACCCCCCTTTATTCTTGTTGATGGCTCCTCCTACCTATTTCGTGCTTTTCATGCATTGCCACCACTAACCAACTCACAAGGGCAGCCAACAGGTGCGGTGGTGGGGGTCATTAATATGCTGCGTAAGCTGGTTGATGAGTACAAGCCCGAGCATTTGGCAGTGGTTTTTGATGCGCCGGGAGGTAGTTTTCGCAATCAACTCTACAGTGAATATAAAGCACATCGCCCCCCGATGCCGGATGATCTACGTCTGCAGATTGAACCACTGCACACCATTATCAAGGCGATGGGTTTTCCACTGCTGATGATCGAGGGGGTTGAGGCTGATGATGTCATTGGTACGTTGTCGACGCAGGCGAGTGCATTGGGAATGGCAACGCTGATTTCGACGGGTGATAAGGATCTTGCACAACTGGTGGACTCAAATGTCACTCTGATTAACACCATGTCGGATCATAAAATGGATCGACGAGGTGTATTTGATAAATTTGCTGTCATGCCAGAACAGATTATCGACTTTTTGGCGCTGACAGGTGATAGCTCAGACAATATTCCAGGTGTACCAAAATGTGGCCCTAAGACAGCTGCAAAGTGGCTGGCTGCTTATGGTGATCTTGATACCTTAATGGCCAAGTCGGATGAGATAAAGGGCAAAATTGGTGAGAGTCTGCGTGCCTCTCTGGAGCTCTTGCCACTATCGCGCCAGCTCACAACGATCAAACGAGATGTAGAACTTGAAGAGAGCCCACAAACCTTAAGGCCGATAGCGGCTGATACTGAACAGTTGCGTAGTGAATATCAACGTTTGGAGTCACGTCGCTTGTTGGCGAGTTTAGAGGCTGCAACAGGGGAGGCATCTGAAGAAGTGGTTGAGGTTTCAGCGCCCATTGAGGTCAATTACGAAACAATCTTGGATATGGCCGCTTTTGACCGTTGGTTTGCACGACTGGAGCAGGCGGAGCTGTTTGCCTTTGATACAGAAACAACCAGCCTTGACTATATGCAGGCCGAGATTGTTGGTCTCTCTTTTGCCATTGAAGCAGGAGAGGCGGCCTATCTTCCTGTTGCCCATGACTACCCAGGGGCACCTGATCAACTGGATCGAGAGATGGTGTTACAGCGCTTTAAACCACTATTGGAGAACCCCAGTCGAGCCAAAGTGGGGCAAAACCTAAAATATGATATGAGCGTATTGGCACGCTATGGCATTGAGATGCAGGGTATTGCATTTGATACCATGTTGGAATCCTATATCTATAACAGTACAGGTAGTCGACATGATATGGATTCGCTATCACAAAACTACCTGGGCCTACCCACTATCAAATTTGAACAGGTAGCCGGAAAAGGGGCTAAACAACTCACTTTCAATCAAGTTGATCTGGAGCAAGCTGCACCTTATGCAGCAGAGGATGCAGATATCACCCTGCGTCTGCATCAGCATCTCTGGCCCAAACTTGAGAGTGAGCCAGCACTTGCCTCTCTACTTAAAGAGATTGAGATGCCACTGGTACCCCTGCTATCCCGTATTGAGCGTACAGGGGTGCTCATCGATAGCCAAATGTTAGCCAAGCAGGGGCAGGAGCAGGCGATTAAACTCCATGAGTTAGAACAGCGTGCCTATGAGATTGCAGGTCGCAACTTTAACCTCAATTCGCCCAAACAGATTGGCCAGATTTTTTTTGAGGAGCTGGAGCTGCCCGTTATCTCAAAAACACCCAAAGGAGCACCCTCTACTGCCGAGTCTGTGTTACAAGCGTTGGCGGATCAAGGACATGAGCTGCCACAGGTGATCTTGCAGCACCGTACGCTGAGTAAACTAAAATCGACCTATGTTGATAAGCTGCCCAAGATGATTGACCCCGATACTGGACGGGTACACACCTCTTACCATCAAGCAGTTGCCGCCACTGGGCGGCTATCCTCCTCCGACCCTAATCTGCAAAATATCCCTATACGTAGTGAAGAGGGACGCCGTATTCGTCAGGCTTTTATAGCTGAGCCAGGTTATAAAATTGTTGCGGCCGATTACTCTCAAATTGAGCTACGTATAATGGCTCATCTTTCTGGTGATCCTGGTCTGTTAGAGGCGTTTGCACAAGGAGCAGATGTCCATCGTGCAACTGCATCTGAAGTCTTCACAACACCGCTGGAGTCGGTAACAATGGAGCAACGACGTTCAGCGAAGGCGATCAACTTTGGTTTGATCTACGGTATGTCAGCTTTTGGCCTTGCCAAACAGCTTGATATTGGACGCAATGAGGCACAGGCTTACGTTGATCTCTATTTTGAAAGATACCCCGGTGTCAAAGCTTACATGGATCGTATTCGTCTGCAGGCGCACGATAATGGCTATGTCGAGACGCTCTATGGTCGCCGTCTCTATCTTCCAGAAATTAACTCCCGCAATGGTCAACGCCGTCAAGCAGCAGAGCGAACAGCGATCAATGCGCCAATGCAAGGTACCGCTGCAGATATTATAAAACGAGCCATGTTAGCGGTTGATCAATGGATTTGTCAGGAACAGCCACCTGTTCGAATGTTGATGCAGGTGCATGATGAACTGGTATTTGAAGTTAAAGAGGATGTACTGGGCCGAGTGACTAGGAAAATCAATGAGCTGATGTCATCCGCAGCGATATTGGATGTGCCGCTATTAGTCGATGTTGGTGTTGGTGATAATTGGGATGAGGCGCATTAAGGAATCCCTGAATAAGTCATGATGGCTTTAGAGTGATAAAACTGCTCCGGTTCGCTTCGAAGATCACAGCAATAGAAGTGGCTATTACAGCTCACTTGGAAATAGAACGGAACAGTTTTATTTCAGCCTAAATTTTAGCTGAGCTTTAGCGAACCTTATGCTTTAGTGCAGGCAAATTTAATCAGAGGGTTCTTAAGGAAACCCTTAAAAAGTCCTTTTTTTCCTAAAGGCGGCAGTAGAGTAGTTAGCGGCGCGATTATTTAACAAAAAGACTTCAGAAAATTAGTTGCTACTGGTAGACTTGCGTCCGCCGTAGTTACTCAACTGCGACACTGTTGGTTGGCGTGAGTTTCTTGGTTGATCAGCTTCTGGGATGGAAGTTGTGGTCACTGAAGAGAATTCACAATTTTACATTGCAGGGAGGTTAAATCATGTTGATTCTAACTCGACGTGTTGGTGAAACATTGATGATTGGTGATGAAGTCACCGTTACAGTCTTAGGCGTAAAGGGTAACCAAGTACGCATTGGTGTTGATGCACCACGCGATGTTACCGTGCATCGTGAAGAAATTTACGAACGTATTAAGCGCGAGCAGCAGCAACAGCAGCTCGAGGAATAATAAAGATTTGGAGAGATGGCCGAGCGGCTGAAGGCGCTCCCCTGCTAAGGGAGTATGGGGTTTATAGCTCCATCGAGGGTTCAAATCCCTCTCTCTCCGCCATAATTGAGGCTCCGTAGAGGGGCCTTTTTTTTATGCTTTATTGCTAGGAAAGCACTGGTCTATTCTTGAGAGGTTATATTGCTCCAGAGGGATACAACGTTTGCGTTGTTGCTGGTGCATGAGTGTATTTGAAAATCAAATCCTACCGTTACAGATAGAATCTACTCTTCTACTTCAGTCTGGCTATATTGTGCCTGCTGAATGGTCTATTTCTCATTGTTGTCGCTCTTTTAGTGTACACATTGATTTGTGCAGACCCCGATTTTTAGGAGCCGTAATGGGCGTTAAACTCCACCCTAAAACAAATCCCACTTGTTACCGTATCTATCGAGCTTGGGGAGGTAAGGAGTACCAGCGTTATGTGCCACTGAATGGCAACCCTAATCGAGCACTTAAAGAGGCAAAGGAGATTGATGCCAAATTTAAACAGAGCCAGGATGCCTATAAACTTCGCATGGCCTTGGCAAAAAACAGCCTATTTCATGAGAGTGGACAAGTGATTGGTTTAAGCCGAGTTGTCTGTCATCGTGAGGGGCGCTCAAGCAATGAGCAGTTTAAGCTGCGCATCAAAATTCCCGCTAAAGATTCACTGCATTTTACAACGATCAGTATCTCTCATCATGGCTTTAGTGAGGCTTATGCAATGGCTGTAGAGAAGATCTGTGAGTGGCGTGGGATTGGTCGTTATGCAGAAGAGCGACAGCGATTAATGGCCGCTAAATCTTTCTATGTAGATGAGACAGCACCCTAGTTGTGATGGCTCTTTATGAACCTCTTCTCTTTGATTTAGAAGAGAGCTTTGTCTTAATTTTAGAGACTATTGTTGGGTCAGTAATAACTTCGTAGAAGTGGCGTCCACTCGGGTCGGCCTCACCAAGTTGTTTGCCATCCCAAAGCCTGACGGGTGCCTCACGTATGATCACCCAATGGATAAGACCTTTTAGGTCTGGATAGCGGCCGATATGGTAATACTCTACTAACCGGCAATCCTCTACTCTTAATTTTATGCGGCGCAGTACTAACTCTTTCTTCAGCTTAAAGAAGGAGGGCGCATCAAGCTCAATGCCGTTCACATTGTAACGAATCAGTTTATTACTCTCATCTTCGTCTCTTGATGGGCCGCCACGTTTAGCAAGCATCACCTCAATGTGATTGTTCCTAAGGCTGCTTTTTTCAAGCGGTTGGCGAATACCTGATGAACATGAGGAGAGGCGATCAGCTTGATTGATCGCTGGTGAGATCATAATGCGCCTCTTTTCATCATAGAGGTATACGGGAGGCTCATTGCTAAAAGAGATGCCGATGCCTAACTCAAGAGAGGGGAGGCCATGAACTCTATTTTGTCTGTTTTTGGCATCCATAACAGTGAGTATTTTACGAGCTAGGCCACATGCGTGTGCAACGGTTAGCCAATGAAAAGAGATGCCATCTGACTCTAAAATGCTAAGAATGAGTGCATCACCCTCAACAAATACCTTTACTGCTCCAAAGTCCTCCAACATCTTGGTGATTGGCTGAAAAAAGTTTATGCCGAAATAGGTTGCGGGATTCAACTTTTTTGCCAGAAGTGTTCGCGTTATTTTTGTTGATCCGCGCACATCAGCCTTTAGCACCACATGACCACGAATTTTCTGCTCACTTTTTTTAACGGTCTGTCTCTCTTTGAACTCATAGAGAGAGCCATTGGTACGGGACATAGATAGATCATTTTTTGTCTGTAATAGTCGAAGATGATCCATTGTTCGGTAGGCGAAGTAGGCGTGTTTTAGATCTCTCCGTAGTAGCAAAAAACTGTTTATAAAACGGGTGAGATACTCCTGTTTCTTGGCGGCTGAGGTGCGCTTAATGTGGTTGGCGATTGAATCTAATGCACGAATGACCTCTGCTTGGTTTTTAATATGACTAAGTGCATTGAGGCGGTGTGATAGCTGTTTTTTGTTTAAGTCACCGGCAAGATAGTGAAAAATATCGCGGATCGGCACCTCTCTCTTGAGCTGCTGATAGAGCCGAGGTGTGCGGTCTGAAGCGATAATCTGTTTGCCAAGACTCCCTTTTGATAGCTGTTTATAGAGCTGTTTTGAGAAGCGTTGCTGGAAATCATGCCACTGTTTGTCTGGCCAAAGGTCATAAGGGTTTGTTACCTCATTCTCACTGCTAAAAGAGGGGTGCTTCTGATCTTGTTGCTGTAGCAGTAGTGCCATGTTGCTGGGCACATCGAGCCATGAGGTCTGAAAAGTAGCAAATTCACTTTGACCAAGAATCCTGTTGATAACCATTTTTAGTTCTAGAAAATTCTCTGAATGGCTTTGATTGTGGTAAGGCTGCTGCTCTGCTTGCTGTGGGGTGAGGCGCTCTTTTTTTACCACGCAATTGGGCAGAAAACTGGAAAATGTCTCTGTTATTAGATCATTTATCAGAATGAAATTATCGACACCATTCTCACCTAGACAAAGAAGAGGGTAGTGTTCAATTGTTAGCTCATCATGTTTGAGACTGCCTAACTGTAAGAGTGGATTGAATATGATCTCTTTGGGGATTGGCCATGATTTGCCAACTACTGATTTACGAATTTTTCGTAGCCCAGTAGATTCCATCCGTTGCACGATGCGAAATAGGCGCTGGCAAACACGGTAACGTAGAGCAGGCTCAATTTTTGCCAATGCAACCAGTCGGTCATGTATTTCAAGGCTTTTGCCGCGACTTTGGGTGGTTTCTGAACTTATGGCTGCTTGTAGTTGCTTGCGTATCTGTTCGATCTGTTTTGGAATGATGTTGAGCAGATACTTAGTCATTGCAAAGGTTAGCAATGATATGAGCACCAGCTGGCGCCCCTCTCTAGCTTGGTCGATGGTGACCTCAATGATGCTTTTATAGGCCAGACGGAATGCCTCTAAATCAGCATTGTTTGGCTCACGTCCCGCCGTTCCTAAACCATTTTTTGCAAGATCTTCATTGATCATGCGATAAACAAGCTCTTCGGCTTTTGTCGTGAAGTGGCTACAAAAAGCTATATCGATGTGTGTATTATCAATGCCGGTCTGTAGTTGCTTAAAATCAACGTCGGGATAGGGCGCAGTCTTAAGAGGTGCAGTAAATACCTCCTGGCTTGGTTCCCAATGAAATACGCTGTTAAGACCAAAAACCACGAACAATTCCACCTGCTATGAGGGTGTCTCTGACGCTGCTAAAAGCGCACAGCGCCGTTTTTTTACAGCACACACCTTTCCTTGTGTATAACAAAAATTAAAGTCTCTCTTCTCAATACCGCCCTACTTTAAGGGGATAAATTATTATTGTGTTTAAGCTTTTCTAGTGGTCAGTGTTGGGAAATGCTCTTTTGACTAGCGTGAGAGCATTGTTGCAAGCAGGTGATCTTCCAGATCGACCTGAATAGCAAGCTCTTCCCCCAATGTTGATAGATCAGTTGAGATGCTATCCATGACCAATTCATGGTCTGAATTGTCATACTTATCGTTGAACGCAACGATAACGTCGGTTGCATCAACGTAGCGAGGGTAGACCTCTTTGGC
>Ga0256834_1000331_pt1 | contig 34850 bp, 37 predicted proteins | sample 4281140metaG_FD_190536 | JGI IMG/M metagenome (GOLD analysis project Ga0256834, IMG submission 190536) | Hydrothermal vent microbial communities from East Pacific Rise, Pacific Ocean - 4281-140 | ecosystem: Environmental > Aquatic > Marine > Hydrothermal vents | place: Pacific Ocean: East...
GTATTATCCTGAGCGAAGCGACAGCGAAGTGAAGAATCTAATTTAATAAACCAACCCGAAAACCAAAGATTGCCACGGCGCTCATGTCTCGCACCTCGCAATAACAACGTATTGTTAATCAAATCGTTACGTAATAAACAGTGTCATTTCGAACGCAGTGAGAAATCTTTTTCTCTTTGGTAAAAGATTCCTCAGTCGTTGCACTCCTTCGTAATGACATTTGTCCTAAGCACCTGTATCCGATGCCCGTCATCTGACACCTATCAACCAATTTCAATTGATGGCGCAATTAATCCCGAAAGGAGTACCGAACAATTCTGCATCAATAAAATATTGGTTAACAACAGATTGCCGCTATCAACTAACAGTAATTTTTATTAAATTCGGGGCAGAAACTTTTTGTTTTGCTTTGGTATAACACCACTTTTGTTTAATTACGTTAAACAATCCTAAAATTTAACCGGTGTTATATCAAAAACAATTATATTTGTTGCCAAATACAGATACTTATGTTCAAAGCAATTCTTATTTTTATCCTTATTTACTACGTATTTAAACTGATTATGCGCTTGTTGGCGCCGTATATGGCTCAAAAAATGATGGAAAAAGCCGCGCGTAATTTTGAAAATCAGTTTAAAAATCCATACTACAAAGAAAAGCCGGTTGCCAAAGAAGGCGAAACTATTATTGAGAAAAAACCAAATGAAAACACCTCCGTTTCAAATAAAAATGAAGGTGATTATATCGATTATGAAGAGGTTGATTAGTTTATTTCGGGGCAGCCTATTCTTACCAATTGTTGTTTACAATTAAAATTATAACCCAAGGTTATTTGATGAAAACCACTGTTACTGATAGGTGTTTCGCCTAAATCGTATGTGTAAGTGTATGCAAAAGTAAATTTGCTGATTTTAACTCCCATGATAGGCGTAATATTGTGGTAAATAGCTTGGTTTACTTGGTCGTCCCAATCCTTGCGATAGGAAGCTCCGAGATAGAAAATGTTGCTATCGGTCATATTGAAATAAAATTTCATATTCATATCGGTAATAACTTGTCCCGAATATTCTTTATATTGAGCCATAACCGAAGGTTCGATATGAAAGTTTTTACTTCCCAAATAGTAACCGATGGAACCTACATAGTTTCTCAAATTGACTTGTTCGTATTTTGAATACAAATCACGACTTATCAGTAGGGCGTTTTTTAGAGTGGCATTAAAAAAGAAACCGCGTACATGGTATGAAAATCCGAAATCGACATTGTAATATGATGCACTTTGAACCACACCGGCTATTATCGGGTCAAAACGATTGGGGTCAAAACCGGTTTCGTCCAATTGGTTCTGCACAAACATACCGGCAATACCAAATGAAAGTTTATTGACATATTCGCCGTTCCCAAAATTTAAATGGTGCGCAAAAGCCAATTGTAAACCTTTTTGTGAATGATAGCCGTTACGGTCGTTAAAGATAATGGCACCAATTCCGTTTTGTCCTTCTTCGCCTAAGTGCGTATGAAAACTAAATGTTTGTAACATCGGATTGTCTTGTATGTCAAACCATTGCATGCGTCCGGTTAAGCGTACCTTGGCACAACTGCTGGCACCGGCCATGGAAGGGTGCAATAAAAACAGATTGTCGGACAAGTAATCGTGATATATGGGTATGCCTTCTTGCCCGTAAGTTTTGTAAGTAGTAAAATATAGTAACGCTAAAAATAGAAATAATATTCGTTTCATAATTTTTTAAGTTGGTATTGTTTATGTTTTTTTTTGATATAAAAAATCATCACCTTTCCGGTGCCGATTGTCATTTATACTAAAAAACGCATAAAAGTATAAAATATTCTTTAAACTCCATAATTTATTCTTTAAAAAAAGAATCAACAAATTCAATTTTATCAAATTCTTGCAAATCTTCAATTTTTTCTCCTACTCCTATATATTTAACAGGTATTTGAAACTGGTCGGATATTCCTATAACCACACCGCCTTTGGCTGTTCCGTCCAGTTTGGTAACGGCTAATGAGGTAACTTCGGTAGCTTTGGTAAATTGTTTGGCTTGTTCAAAAGCATTTTGTCCTGTTGAACCGTCCAAAACCAACAGAACTTCGTGTGGTGCATCGGGTATGATTTTTTGCATAACTTTTTTAATTTTTGACAACTCGTTCATCAGATTTATTTTATTGTGCAAGCGTCCGGCTGTATCGATCAATACTACATCAATATCATGTGCTTTGGCAGATTGTAAAGTGTCAAAAACCACCGAGGCGGGGTCACTGCCCATTTTTTGTTTGATAATGGGTATGTTTGCTCTGTCTGCCCAAATTTGAAGTTGGTCAATGGCGGCGGCTCTAAAAGTATCGGCGGCACCGAGCATAACTTTTTTTCCTTCTGCGGTAAATTTATACGCCAGTTTGCCAATAGTGGTGGTTTTGCCTACACCATTAACTCCAACAACCATAATGACGTAGGGTTTGGTTTTTTGTATATCAAAATTTTCGGTTGGATTTTGAGCTTCGTTTTCGGTAAGCAAGGCGGCTATTTCTTCGCGTAATATTTTGTTGAGTTCACCGGTGCCTAAATATTTGTCGCGTGCAACTCTTTTTTCAATTCGTTCAATGATTTTCAGGGTGGTATCAACTCCTACATCGGAGGTAATCAATACTTCTTCAAGTTCGTCTAATACGTCGTCATCTACTTTGGATTTTCCGGCTACGGCTTTTGAAAGTTTTGAAAAAAAACTGTTTTTTGATTTTTCGAGCCCTTTGTCAAGACTTTCTTTCTTTTGTTTGGAGAATATTTTTTTAAACATAATGTATGTTGAATTTAATGGACGAATATACTATTTTTTGCTTATAAATTCAAACTAAAAAATCCATTCGCAAGAGCGAACGGATTTGTTTATGTTGTTTGGTTTTTTTTACAATTTTATTTCTTAAAAAAATCTTTGGCTAAATCAGCGTTTACGATTTTTTCTTCAAAGACATAAGCACCTGTTTTAGGTGATTTCTTCATGCGGATCACTTTGGTATATTTTTTCGATCCGGTTTGTAAGGTTGCTACTGTTTTCTTTGCCATGTCTTAATTATTTTATTTCTTTGTGTAAAGTGTATCTACGTAAAATCGGGTTGTATTTTCTCAATTCAAGTCTTCCCGGTGTATTCTTACGGTTTTTGGTGGTAATATATCGGGAGGTTCCGGGCATACCACTGTCTTTGTGTTCGGTGCACTCCAATATAACTTGCACTCTGTTACCTTTTGCTTTCTTTGCCATTTCTTTCTAATTTTATACGTTTCTTTTTAGATAACCTTTTGCTTTTGCTTCTTTGATAGCAGCAGCAACACCTTTTTTATCAATAATTTTTAATCCTGCTTTACTTACTTTTAAAGTTACCCAGCGGTCTTCTTCAGGAATATAAAATTTCTTTTTAAAAAGATTGATATCAAATCTTCTTTTGGTTTTGTTATGGGCGTGAGAAACATTGTTTCCCATCATAACTTTTTTTCCTGTAATTTCGCAAACTCTCGACATCTCGCTATATTTTTATGCTTATTCAAAATTGAGTGCAAATTTATAAATTATTTTTTATTATACAAAGCTTTTAATGATATTTTTCGTCGTTTTTTTTTGACAAAAAAATTTGTTTGTTACTTGCCGGGAGATTAAAATAATTTATATCCTAAATTCAACCCTAATCCTCCGTATGTTGATATATTATAATTTAATTGTATAAACAAACGTTCAAAGTCGGCACGAACTCCCATATCAAATTTTGTTCGGGTAAATGTACCGGACAAGTCCAACGGATCATCGACATCTTCGGCAACTACACTTCCTATACCAACCGGGTCGGCTATATAGACGGGGTATCTGCCTGTAACTTGTATATTTGAGCTTCCTACATTGTATCCGCCTCCGGCAAAAATCGTAAAGTGTTCTCCTATTTGATAGTCGGCATAAGCACCAAATTGAATACTTGTAAAAAAAGTATTTAAGGCTTGGTTATCGTAAGGTCCTGTTTGATTACCGGTTGGTGTAACGGGACTGTAAACACCATTGGGTTGCACGTTGAGGTCGGCATGTCCGTACAAATAAGAGGCACCGGCTTGCAAACTGATGCCAAAATCCGAATCACGCAATGATTTTATAAACATCGCCATATCTTGTTGAAAGGCAAGCCCAAACATACCAACCTTTAAGTCGGAGGTAGGCACTTGCACGTAGGGTATAAAATGAGCGGTCAAATTGGTATATTTCAGTCGATAAGTCGCACTTAAAAAGGGAAGCGGCAAAGCCGATTTTTGTCCGCCCCCCGGCGTATCAAATTCTATCAAAGGACGTCCCAATAAGTCTTTTTGTTTGGAAACCAAAGTAATAACTTGCAACGAGTCTCCAAAAACCGTGGGAGTTATGTGCCGGGTCGGATCTTTGGGCTCTAAATTTTGCAATCCTATTTTATCGACATCAAAACTTAAATCTTCGGAAGGAACACTTACATAAGCCAATTTTACCGAAAGTAACAAATGACGTTTTTGCTCTTTTTTAATTTTGGTGTAACTTACATCGGACAAACCGTAAACAATGGCTTTATTAATGGGGGTGATATAAGCATTGACCAGTTTGGCTCCGTCGTCCAAACCGGCTTGAATAAGTTTGGCGGTATTAATAACTTCTTGTCCGTAACCGTATAAACTTGCCCATAAAATGAAGATTAATAAAAATTTTTTTTTCATAATACGATTATTTATGATGCAATTACAAAATTAATAATTATATAATGGTTTAGCGTTACAAAAGTTTCAAAAACAACTCGATTAAAAATAATATTTAATTCCAATATGCAAACTGTTGCGATATTGTGAAACAAGTTTGTAATTGTTGATACCGGTTTGAAACCGCCAGTGTCCCGAAAAATAGTTTATGTTAAATTGGCTGTTTCTAATGGTAACCGGTTCAAAATAGCTCCATTTGATCAAACCGTCCACGCTGATTTGATTTCCAAAAAACAATTCGGTTCCTATATCGTAAACAAATCCGCCGGTATTGTTTGGGGCTTCCGAAAACATTATGCCAATTCCATACCATAAGTCAAATTTTTTGGTTCTGATACGGTGGTAATTCAATACAAATCCGGTTTGGGATAAAAAATAGCGGTTGTCGGGTATGCGTTGTGGCAGATGCACAAAACTTCCGGTGAAGTCGAGACGTTTGGCAAGGCGTAATTGGGCTTGCCAATGTCCGAAAAAATATTGTTGTTGGTCGAAAGCGATGTTGCCGCTTATTTCCAAACGAAACGGAACCGATTCGTTTTGGTAGGTATAATTTCCTTCGTTTTTGTCAAAATACGGATACGGTGTCAGGGCGGCATGGTGCATGGGAGTATTACGTTCCCAATAGGTTTCAAACAAAATACCGTAAGTTATTTCCGAAAAAAACCAATATACGATGTCGGTCAAAGGATTATAGTTTTCGGTTTGTCTTGTTTGAACCGTAGTGATTAGCGGTTTTGTTTGTAAATTATTTTGCGAAAAAATCGATTGAACAACTAATAATAACAGAAGTAAAGCAATTTTTTTCATCCGGTAAATTTTATTTTACCATGCAATAATTATTCCATGTTTATCGATTATTTCTCGATTTGTTTTAAAAAAAACTAAACAACAAATGTAATAAACCGGTAAGTATCCAAACAGGAAAAAAAATACAGGAACGAATCAAATATTTTTGAAATGAAATTTTTTAATGTTTTTACAGGTTCACGATAAGTTATTATTATAATTTGGTATAAAAGACGAAAAATTGCAAATAATAACAATATACTCAATACAATCAGCAGCAAGTTTATAACCAAATCGAAAATATGCATGTCAAAATTAAGGTTTTTTGCCTTGATGTTTAAATCGGTTGTGCGTCCATAAGTAATAACGGGGTTCTTGACGCACTTGTTGTTCGAGTTTTTCTACAAAAATATCGGTAAGTTTGTAGTCGGGAACTGATAGAGGTTGGTCTGTTATCAATTCGAATTTTACTTCGTAATAACCTCGTTTAGTTTTTTTTATGTTCATAAAAACATAAGCGGCATCGTATTTTTTGGCTAAATCTTCGGGTCCGGTATGCACCGGCACGTCTTTTACACCCAAAAACGAACGCCAATATTTGCCGCGGTGTAGTTGAGGAGATTGGTCGGAAAGTAAACCGAGAATAAACTTTTGATTTTGGTTTTTAAACTGTTCCAACGAGCGTCTTAGTTGTTTGGTTTCAATAAGTCTGCCACCAAAACGCTGGCGGTTTTTGAGCATCAGTTTTTCAAAATAACGATTGTTAATTTTAAGATAAGTTGCCACCGGAAAAGCTTTGGTATGCGTGGCTAACGAAAATATCCATTCCCAATTGGCATAATGTCCGCCTACAACTACAATGTTTTTCTCTTCTTCTGTCAGTTTGTTTAGCAATTCGACATTTATAAATACAAATCTTTTTTGCATCTGAGATAACGGCATGTGAAAAGCTTTAATCATTTCGACAAACATGTCGGAAAAATGTCTGTAAAAGGCTTTTTCGATATAAAGGCGTTCTCGGTCTGATTTTTTTGGAAATACCAAAGCCAGATTATTTCGAACAACTTTTTTGCGATAGCCGACTATTTTATACATTAATATATATAAGAGGTCGGAAAAACGATATAATACCCAAAAAGGCATGTATGAAGTTATCCAAATTAACGGATATAATAAAAGGAACAATAGTAATTGCACAATCAATTTTTTTGTTAAATTTGAATAAACAAAGTTACGGCTATATTTTAGTTTTTAAAAATCGGAATAAACCTCTAAATATTTTTATCATTTGACATGCCTTTGCAAAAAATAATCATATCACCGGTCAGTCAATTGTATTTGTGGCACGTTACCGAAGATATTTCGCAATTGAAATTTCAATTACGGGTGATTTCGCACGATTATCTGAGGTTTAAAAATGAAATACATCAAAAGCAAAACTTAGCCAAACAGTTGTTAATTAGTTATTTAAAATTACAAGATAAGTTAAATTATTTACCTTCGGGCAAGCCTGTTCTGTCCGGCGGACAATATATTTCTATTTCACACAGCGGCTATTGGGTAGGTATTAGTTTGTCGCGAGTACCTGTGGGTTTGGATTTGCAAACACAACAAAACAAGTTGCTAAAAGTTGCTCCCAAATTTGTTCACAAAAGCGAACAACAATTGTTTGACAACCGGATTAACACCCTGCAATATATTTGGACTGCCAAAGAAAGTATATACAAATTGGCGGGAACAAAAACACTTTCTTTAAAAAACGATATACGATTGTTGTCAATTGACAGCTTGCTTCAAAAAGGAACGGCTTGTTTGCAGCATAAAAAAGAAGTTTCGTTGTTTTTTAACAAAATAACTTCCGGTTTGTTAAGCTGTCAAGCCGTTTTTCGATGATTGACAATTGAGTTATATCGCTTTAAAAAGCTTTCTTATCTTTGCATAAATATTCTTTTATTGATGAGTAAAAAATTGATTCGTCCTTCACAAATAGCCGGTGCACTTAAGCTTGATGGTTTCGGAAAACTCGGTATCGCAACGGGGTGGTTATTGATGCACTTATTGGGTATGCAAAAAATCAATCGTATATATGACAAAATTAAACACTTGGAAGGGCTCGATTTTGTCAATGCCATTATACAAAAACTCAATATAGATTTTGAAATACCCGAAGAAGATCTAAAACGTATTCCCGCAAACGGTGCTTTTTTGACCGTTTCCAATCACCCTTTGGGCGGATTAGACGGTATTTTATTGCTCAAAATTATTTTGGAACAACGTCCCGATTACAAAGTTTTGAGTTCATTCATTTTGAAAAATATCCCTCAACTACAAGATTTTTTAATAGAACTTAATCCGAGAGACGAAAAAATTTCGAGTTTAAAAAACGCTTTGACACATTTAAACGATGCACATGGCTTGGGGTTATTTCCGGCAGGGGAGGTTTCCACTTACAAAAATGGAAAATTGGTTGTAGATAAAACATGGAACGACAAAGCCCTAAAATTGATATACAACGCCAAAGTGCCGGTGGTTCCTATATATTTTCACGGGCGCAACAGTCGTTTGTTTTATTTATTGTCGCGATTGCACCCTGTTTTACGAACGGCAAAATTGCCTTCGGAAGCCATTTCGGATATGAAAAAAACCATTAAAGTCAGAATAGGCAAGCCCATAACACCCAAGATGCAAGAAGGTTTTGCCGACCAAAATCTATTGGGTGAATTTATCCGAAAAAAAACCTATATCCTTGCCAAGACATTTGAACCCAAAGGTTTGAAAGAAATCATAAAAATAAAATCGTCGGGCAAAAACAAATCAAAACCCGTGATAGACCCCGTTCCGGTTGAAAAATTGAGACGAAATATTGAGACTTTGACCCGAAAAGGAGCCCTTTTGTTCGAAAAAAACGAATATGTAGGATTTTTGACCGATGCCAAAGACATGCCTGATTTAATGCGAGAAATAGGACGTTTGCGTGAAATTACATTTAGAGCCGTCGGAGAAGGAACCGGCAACGAAATTGATATGGACAAGTATGACAAGTATTACAAACATCTAATTCTTTGGGATAAAAACAAACACCAAATAGTGGGCGCTTACCGAATGGGATTGGGACGAGAAATTTTTGAAAAATACGGTATCAAAGGCTTTTATCTCAGTGAGTTGTTTACTTTTGACCCCGAACTATACGATATGATGAGCAAAGCCATTGAAATGGGACGTGCTTTTATTGTAAAAGAATACCAACAAAAACCCTTTCCGTTGTTTTTGCTCTGGCGAGGAATTATTCACACTACTTTGCGCAATCCCGATCACGAATATTTGATAGGTCCGGTAAGTATCAGTAATAAATTTTCAAATTTTAGCAAATCGTTGATGATTGAGTTTATGAAATCGTATTTTTACGACCCATATACCGCCCAATATGTACGTCCCAACAAAGCCTTTAAAGTGCGTTTAAAAGAAGAAGATAAAACCTTTATTTTTGATACGGCAAACAAAAATTTATCAAAATTTGACAAAATTATCGACGAACTCGAACCCGAAAACCTCAAAATACCGGTTTTGCTCAAAAAATATATCAAACAAAATGCCCGATTAATTGCTTTTAATGTCGATCCAAATTTTAACAATGCCATTGACGGTTTAATGTATATCAAAATTTCCGATTTGCCCGAAGAAACCGTTAAACCTGTTTTGGAAGAATTTGAAAAACAATTCGAATAGGTTTTTTATAGCTTTTTATCCGACTACAATCTTGTGATTATTATGTATATTTGTCCAAATTCAATTTGGTATGACAAGATATGTTTTTTTTATTTTTTGGTTTGCTTTGTCGGGACAAAAACTTTTTTCGCAAGAAAAATTATGGCTGTCCAAGACCAATAGTCAAATAAAAATTCCCTTTACACATTTCGATTATAACGATTTTGAGTCGCAACTTTCGGACAGTGTGCATGCAGCTGTCAAACCATGGCACTATTTTGAATTGAACCGGCAACAATTATTAAGCAATTATTTGTCTTTGACAAAAACAAAAAAAACATGGTTGGGTCGCAAACTTTTTAATGAACATTTTTTTGCCATAACCGGTTCGGATTATTGGATTAGTATTGACCCCGTAGTAGATTTGCGTATGGGTAAAGACAATTTGACTACCCAAGATTATGTTTTTCAAAATACGCGTGGTATTCGTGTTGAAGGTTCTTTGGGTAATAATTTTTCATTTAGTTCGACCATAGCCGAAAATTGGGCGCGTTTTCCCGTATTTCTCGACCGCTATGCATGGGCTACCCGTCCACATGTTATCCCCGGTTACGGTTTAAACAAAAGTGAAGACCCGAATTTTGTCGATTATCCTTATGCCGAGGGCTATATGGCATACAAACCAAGCAAGTTTTTCTTTTTTGAACTGGGACACGGTCATCATTTTATTGGAGACGGATACCGCTCTTTGTTCTTATCCGATAACGCCGGTGTATATCCGTATTTTAAAGTGGAAGCTACCTTTTGGAAAGTAAAATATACTACTTTTTGGACGGCTTACCAAGATATGCGTCCCGAAGTAACGGTAAACGGTGTTTTTAAAAAGAAATTTTCAGCCGTGCACTATATCGACTGGAATGTTTTACCTAAGTTAAACATAGGTTTTTTTGAAACGGTGGTTTGGTATAACGAAAACCGGCGCGGTTTTGATGTCAATTTTCTCAATCCGCTTATTTTTTTCAAAACCGCCGAATATGAAACCGGTTCGGGTGGTTCCAATACCATGCTGGGATTATCGGCTAAATACAACTTACCTTATCAAATCAGCCTGTACGGACAATTTGTTTTGGACGAAATGACCGTCGATAAGTTTTTTAACCAAAAAACTTATTGGGCAAATAAGTTCGGTTACCAAGTCGGAATCAAGTATTTTGATGCTTTCGGACTGCCTCATTTGTTCTTGCGTGCCGAATACAATACCGTTCGTCCTTATACTTATGCACACAATACCATAGCCAATTATGCACACAATTACCAAGCACTGGCACATCCGTGGGGCGCCAATTTTAAAGAAATCCTTTTTGAAACACAATATCGCAATAAACGTTGGTTTGCCCATACAACTTTGAGTTGGGGCAAAAAAGGTTTTGATTTTGTCGGCGAAGACAAAGCTTATGGCGGCGATATTTATCACTATATTCGTCCCGAAGACAAACACAATCAGGTATATACCTTGCAAGGCAATGTGGGACAAATATTTATGAACCAAACCGAAGCCGGATACATACTTAATTCGGCTTCAAAACTCAAAATTTTCGGAGGTTTTATCTATCGAAAAACTAGTATTGAAAAAGAAATACAGACAGTTAAAAACGAAACGAACAAATATGTATATTTCGGTCTCAAATCACATTTATGGAATGATCATTTTGATGTTTTTTAAACAATAATAAATCTTTAAATTCAAAATTTAATAATGAAAATAGCCCTGGCTCAAATTAACGTAATTATAGGCGATTTTGCATACAATACCCGCAAAATGTTGTCGTATATTGACAAAGCCCGAAAACAACAAGCCGATATAATTGTTTTTCCCGAACTGGCAACAACCGGTTATCCGCCTCGCGATTTTTTGGAATTTTCGGATTTTGTCGAAAAAGCCGAAAACAGTATCGAACAACTCAAAAAAGCTTCTCAAGATATTGCAATTGTTGTTGGCAGCCCGACGTTTAATCCGGTGATCGAAGGCAAAGATTTGTATAATTCGGTAGTATTTTTATATCGAGGTGAAGAAATTTACCGTCAACACAAAACCTTATTGCCAACCTATGACATCTTTGACGAGGCACGTTATTTTGAAGCGGCAAGTCGGTGGAATATTGTTGAATTTAAAGGCAAAAAAATAGCTTTGAACGTATGTGAAGATTTATGGAATTTGGGCAACGAAAATCCGCTTTACACCATTAATCCCATGGATAAGCTCATGCCTTATCAACCCGATTTTATCATTAATGTATCAGCCAGTCCTTTTGATTATACTCATGCGCGTGAACGAATTCGAGTTTTAAAACAAAATGTTAAGCAATATCAAATACCACTTATCTACGTCAATCATGTAGGAGCACAAACCGATATAATTTTTGACGGAGGCTCATTGGCTCTCGGTGCCAATCAAAAAGTTTATAAAGAACTTCCGTATTTTGAAGAAACATTGGAGGTGATTGATATAAACGAGTTGCAAAATCCGCTCCGTGAACAGCAACAACCCAAAGAAAAAATTGCCTTAATACACGATGCTTTGGTGCTGGGCATAAAAGATTATTTTGGAAAAATAGGCTTTCAAACTGCGGTTATCGGTTTGTCGGGCGGTTTGGATTCGGCGGTAACAACGGTACTGGCTGCCAAAGCTTTGGGAAAAGACAAAGTACGCGTTTTGTTGATGCCTTCACAATTTTCGTCTGAACATTCTGTAAAAGATGCCGTAGATTTGGCAAACAATCTTGGTATTCGTTACGATATGGTGCCTATTCAACATATTTTTGAAACTTATCTCGATCAACTCAATCCGTTGTTTGAGGGAAAAAAATTTGATGTTACCGAAGAAAACATACAAGCTCGCATACGGGGTAATTTGTTGATGGCAATTTCTAACAAGTTCGGAAATATCTTGCTCAACACCAGTAACAAAAGTGAGATGTCCGTAGGTTACGGAACTTTATACGGCGATTTAGCCGGTGGAATTTCGGTTATTGCCGATGTTTATAAAACCGAAGTTTACGATTTGGCAAGATATATCAATCGCAAGCACGAAATAATACCTGTTCATACCATTCAAAAACCACCTTCCGCCGAATTACGTCCCAATCAAAAAGACAGCGACAGTTTACCCGATTACGATATCTTGGATACCATTTTAAAACTTTATATAGAAGGACGCCAAAGCCCGCAAGAAATTATGGCATCGGGGTATGACAAAACACTGGTAAATCGTATTTTGAAATTGGTCAATCGCAATGAATTTAAACGCTATCAAACAGCTCCCGTTTTACGGGTCAGTCCAAAAGCTTTCGGTATGGGACGACGTATGCCTATTGTGGCAAAATATTTGGAGTAATATCAAATAGATTTATAAAATAAGCCGAAATATTTCGATTCCCAAATTTCCTGACCAAATATTGGGCAAATTTGTCGTTTTTACATAATATGACTTCAAATTAACAATGTTAAATAAGAATGTTTTTTAGACATTAAGAAAAATTTGTTACCTCAAAAATATTTTGATAATTTTGTCAAGAAATAAAATTCAAGAATAAATTATCAAATATGAAACAACCAATAGGATTATTTATCAAGCAATTAAGAAAAGAAAAAGGACTTACCCTTACTCAATTAGGAGCCATTTTAGGGATAGACAGCGGATTATTAAGTAAAATTGAAAACGGAAAACGAAAGTTAGACGAAAAAGTTTTACCCAAACTCGCAGAAGAATTTAATCTTGATTTTGAAGAGTTGAAAAATGAATATTTAAGCGAAATTATCGCCCAAAAAATTTATTCTGATAACTATTCTACAAAAGTTTTACAACTTGCAGAAGAAAAAGTAAAGTATTTCAAGCAAAAAAATGTTAAACAAATTTCTTTAAATCCAAATTAAGTATTAGATTGTCGTAATGAAAGTCTGTTGTACAATAAAATCAGCAAGTTTAATATTGATGCATAGCCTTAGCTATGGTGAAATATTAAACTTGAACGAAGTGTCTGAGTTTGAAGTAGAACAGGCTTGTAATAGATTATCTGATACTTATTTTGGATTAAACCTTTAAACATCAAATCAATGCTGACAAAAGAATACATAAGTGAATTAAAAACAAATGGAAACGGAGATTTAAAAGCACTCATCAATAAAAAAAATGATGATAAAAGCGTTTTATTTGTGCTGGAAAACCTCGGTTATTTACCCAAAGATTTCGATGATAGTTGGGTAGTAGATTTACTAAAAAGCAAACATAAAAAAATAAGATTAAACGCCGTTAAAACATTAGGAAAAGTTAAAAACGAACAGCATATTTCCAAATTATTGGACATAGCAAAAAACGATGAAGTTACTGAAATTCGTAGAGAAGCAGTATCTTCAATCGGCAGAATGCGAAGCAAAAAAGCCATTCCTGCACTTATTGAATTATTAAATGATTACGACCCGAAAGTGGTTACCCAAGCCATTAGAGCCCTACTCGTTTTCAAAGGAAATGAAGAAATTGATAATGCTTTAAAAAAATTAATCGACCACGAAAACGAAATGATACAAATGGTTATCAATAAAGAATATTTTGCTAAAAAATATATCAGCAAAGACAAACTAAAACATCCTCAATCTTATGATTATTTAAAAAACAAAGTAGTATTAGGTGATGTTCGGGACATATTAAAACTTATTCCCGATGAAAGTTTTCATCTTACATTCACCTCACCACCTTATTATAATGCCCGTGATTATTCAATTTATCCAAGTTACAAGGCTTATTTGAAATTTTTAGAAGAAGTTTTTCAACTTACCTATGACAAAACCAAGGAAGGTAGATTTTTAATCGTCAATACATCGCCTGTAATTGTGCCGAGAATTAGTCGCCAATACGCATCAAAGCGCTACCCTATTCCTTTCGACATTCATCATTTTTTGGTAGAAATGGGTTGGGAATTTATCGATGACATAATATGGGTAAAACCCGAAGCAAGTGTTAAAAATCGTAATGCAGGATTTTTACAACATCGAAAACCGCTTGCTTACAAGCCAAACGCAAGAACCGAATATTTAATGGTTTACAGAAAACAAACCGATAAACTAATCGACTGGAATATAAGGCAATACGATTGGCAAACCGTTAAAGAAAGTAAGGTCAAAGACGGCTACGAAACATCAAATGTTTGGAACATTGACCCAAAATACGATAAAATTCATTCGGCGGTTTTTCCTGTTGAATTATGCAAAAGAGTAATAGAATATTATTCATTTAAAAACGATTTGGTTTTTGATCCTTTTGGCGGTAGCGGCACACTCGGTCGAACAGCCTTAATGTTGGGCAGACATTTCTTCTTGACCGAAAAAGAACCGAAATATTTTGAATATATGAAATCGTTTCTAAAACAAAAACCGGACAAAATATTCAAAACCAAACCGACTGAATTTTTAACTCTTGATGAATTTAAGAAAACGATAAAATGACATTAACACAGCAAGTAACAAAAAACATCATCAAAAAATTATTAAAAGGTGATGATTACAGAATTGAAATTGTAACTTTAATCAATGCCGAATTTTTACAGTTTGCCATTGATTTTTTCAAGAGCGTGGCGGAAGCAAAATTGAACAACCGAAACATTGACGTAGATTGGTATAAAAAAGAAATGTTGGATTTGGATTTATCCCCCGATGAAATTGCAATAAATTCAGGCTTAAACAAAAAGACAATTACCAATATGTATAATTCGGGAAAAAGAGAAATTGTAATTGAAGCCGCTTACGAACATTATGATACCTTGTATAATGCTATTGATGAACTGACCAAAATTGAAGATTTAAACCTGACTTTGCAAATTAAGTTTAACAAAGTTAGTGTAGAATTGAATATTAACGAGAGCTTAATTGTTATCAATACGCTTGCCGTAAAAAGAGCGGCGCTACGTGGCGGATTATGGAGTACTGCGGGCAAACAAACCGAAGGACCTCTAATGATCACCTTATGTAAACTATATGATGTTCCCGATGAATATTATTCCATAAAACCAAGAGCCAAAAAAGTAAAAAAAGGTGATGTAAATCGCGAAGTGGATTTTTACTTAAAAACCGGAGATAAAGAATACAAATGTGAAGTAAAACTAATGGGAAAAGGAAACCCTGAAAGTGCAGACGCTGTGATTGCCAGAGATAGTGCTGTTTTTGTAGCCGATAAATTATCAGACCAAAACAAAGCACAATTAGACCAAAGAAAAGTTGAATGGGTAGAATTAAGAAGTAAAAAAGGATTTAGAAAATTCAAAGAGATATTAGATAAATTCGGTATTCCTAACAAAGAATTTGATGAAAAGAAATTAGATGAAAAGATTGATAAAATACTAAATGAATTGTTTAAATGACGGTGTTAAATAATTTATCTGATATATTTGTTTAGATACGATAATCCTGTGGAAACTTTTCTTTATATACATATCAAGCAACACAAAATCAGATATTTATTACTGGTAATTGGCGTTGTGTGGTTTTATTTTTTGCTTCCGAGCCCCTTGTTTCAATCTCCTTACAGCACTTTGGCTACTGACCGAAACGGTAGTTTGTTGGGTGCACGTATTGCTTCCGACGGACAATGGCGTTTCCCTTTGAGTGACAGTTTACCTTACAAATACCGACAGGCTGTTGTACTATTTGAAGATGCTTGGTTTTATCGTCATCCGGGCATAAATCCCGTATCGTTATTCAAAGCTGTTATACAAGATATCAAAGCCGGTAAAATAGTGCGAGGAGGAAGCACGATAACCATGCAGGTAGCCCGAATGGCACGCGGCAACCAAAAGCGAAATGTATATCAAAAGATTATGGAGATGATTTGGGCTTTGCGTATCGAATTGGCTTATTCAAAAAAAGAAATTTTAAATATATATGCTTCGCATGCTCCGTTTGGTGGTAATGTGGTCGGATTGGAAGCAGCAGCATGGCGATATTTTGGGCGTTCTCCCGATAAATTATCATGGGGTGAAACGGCTGTTTTGGCAGTATTGCCCAATGCACCTTCATTGATATACCCGGGCAAAAATCAAACAAAACTACTCCGTAAACGCAACCGGTTATTAGACAAACTTTATAGCAAACATATTATTGACAGTGTAACTTGCGAATTGGCAAAATCGGAAAAATTGCCTCAAAAACCCGGAGCTTTACCCCAAATAACTCCTCATTTGTTAAATAGATTGCCACAAGGTCAAAAAACAAAAACCACCATAAACAAAAGTTTACAATTGCAAGTAAACGAACTAACCAAAAGACACCACAAATATTTAAGTGCCAATAAAATTTACAATATGGCGGTATTGGTAGTATCGGTCAAAACGGGCGAGGTGTTGGCTTATACGGGCAATGTATCCGAAAACAAAAAGGATAAAGGCAGCGAAGTAGATATTATCTTTTCGCGACGCAGCACCGGCAGTATCTTAAAACCTTTTTTGTATGCATGGGCACTTAAAGACGGTTTGATATTGCCACATAGTTTACTCAAAGACGTGCCTACACAAATAGCCGGATATCACCCCGAAAATTACAATAAAACTTATGACGGTATGGTTCCTGCCGATGAGGCTTTGGCACGTTCGTTAAATATACCTGCCGTTCGTTTGTTGAGAGATTACGGATTGGAAAAATTTCATGACAACTTACAACAAATAGGCTTAAAAACCATTGATAAATCGGCAGGACACTACGGACTTACATTAATATTGGGAGGCGCAGAGACACGATTGTGGGATATGGTAAAAATATATGCCGGTATGGGACGTAGTTTGAACCGTTTCGGACAAACAGGACAGTATTATAAAGACAATTATATCGATCCGGTTTGGAAAACTCATAAGAATTTGTTCCAAAATTCGAAGGTAGATGACAATCCGCCTTTTGGTGCCGATAATATTTGGTTTGTATTTGAAGCCCTTGCTCGCAAAGATCGTCCGGTTGAAGGCGACGATTGGAACATATACCGGTCAGCCCGTAAAATTGCTTGGAAAACCGGCACCAGTTTCGGACACCGCGATGCTTGGTGTGTAGGTGTAACCCCCGATTATGCCGTTGGGGTTTGGGTGGGCAACGCTTCGGGTGAAGGACGCCCGGGATTGACCGGAACACAAGTGGCGGCACCTGTTTTATTTGACGTTTTTAAACTGTTACCCCAACAAACAACTTGGTTTCAAAAACCCGAAATATTGTTAAAAAAAACCGCTATTTGTGCCCAAAGCGGCTATTTGGCAAGTGCAAACTGTGAAAAAATATTAATCGAACAAATACCTCAAAACGGCGAACGAACCAAAGTATGTCCTTATCACAAAATTATACATCTTAACCGTGAAGGTACCCGTAGGGTAAACAGCGATTGTTATCCGGTAGCAAACATGCAAACCCAAAAATATTTTGTGCTACCGCCTGTTGCCGCTTGGTATTATCGCAAAAAACATAGCAATTACCACCCTTTGCCGCCTTGGGATAGCAATTGTTTACCTTTCAACGAAAAAAATATGGATTTGATTTATCCTAAAACGGGCGTACAACTGTTTTTACCCAAAGATTTTAACAAATTGCAACAAAAAGTCGTGTTTAAAGCTGTTCACAGACAATCGGATGCCAGCATTTATTGGCATTTAAATGAACGTTATATCGGGCAAACCAAAGGCTTACATCATTTGGAATTATACATCAAGCCCGGCACTTATACCCTTACTCTGGTAGATGACAAAGGCGAAACATTGACACGTCAATTTGAAGTGGTTGTGCCTCGTTAATCACATTTTTTTAAGATATTTTTGAAAAAAAACTTTCGTAAATTTAAAATCACTTATTGAAATTGCGTTAGTTCGTTCCCAAAAAAAACTTATTTTTGACCACAAATTTTTTTTATGCTAAATTTATCCGATGTTACCATACGCTTAGGCGGCAATGATATTGTTCGTAAAGTGAGTTTTCAACTTAATCCGGGGCAAAAAGTCGGTTTAATTGGTCGTAACGGAGTAGGCAAATCGACATTGCTCAAAGCCATAAACGGCGATGTGGAAATTGCCGAAGGACAAATATCATTGCTCAAAGGCACCCGTATCGGTTTTTTAAAACAAGATATCGAATTTGACAGCGGCACAACGGTGTTGGAAGAAACTTACAAAGCTTTTGACGACCTTTTGCAGTTGGAAAAACAATTGCTTCAAATTGAAACCGAGTTGTCCGAACGTGCCGATTACGAAAGTGAAGCATATTTAAATTTGCTCGATACATACCATCGAATACAAGAAAAATTTCGTGTGTCGGGCGGGTATCAATATAAAGGTGAAGTCGAAAAAGTATTAAAAGGACTGGGCTTTAATTCCGGCGATTTTGACAAGAAAGTCGAAACATTTTCGGGAGGTTGGCGCATGCGTATTGAATTGGCTAAAATTCTCTTGCAAAACAACGATGTGCTTTTGCTCGACGAACCGACCAACCATCTGGACATCGAAAGTATATTGTGGTTCGAAAATTTTTTAAAAAACTATAAAGGTATTGTTATGTTGGTTTCGCATGACCAAATGTTTTTAAACCAAGTTACCAATCGAACCATCGAATTGACCCGAAACAAAATTTATGATTTTCCAAAGGCCTATTCCGATTTTATGAAAATAAAAGCCGAATTGATCGAAAAACAACAACAAACTGCCAAAAATCAAGAAAAAGAAATTAAAGAAACCGAACGACTTATCGAAAAATTTCGTTACAAAGCCACCAAAGCGAGTTTTGCCCAATCTTTAATCAAAAAATTGGAAAAAATGGAACGTATCGAAGTCGATGCGATTGATAACAAAACCATGAATATCAGTTTTCCGGTGGCAAAAGCTTCGGGCAAAATTGTTTTTGAAATAGAACATCTTGAAAAAAAATACGAACAAAAAGAAGTTTTAAAAGACCTTAATTTAATCATAACCAAAGGCGAAAAACTGGCATTTGTAGGTCAAAACGGCACCGGCAAAACCACTTTGGCAAAAATATTGGTAGGCGAATTGAAACAAACCGCCGGAAAACTTAAAGTGGGGCATAATGTCAAAATAGGTTATTTTGCCCAAAATCAATCGGAATATTTGCAACCGGATTTAACGGTATTGGAAACCATCGAAGCGGCTTCGGACGATACCAATCGTGTCGGATTGCGTGATATTTTGGGCGCCTTTTTGTTTTCGGGCGACGAAGTGCATAAAAAGGTCAAAGTATTGTCGGGAGGAGAGCGAAACCGTTTGGCTCTTGCCGTTATGATGTTGCAACCGGTCAATGTGTTGATTATGGACGAACCGACCAATCACCTCGATATTCACTCCAAAAATGTTTTGCAACAAGCCTTAAAAACTTTTGACGGAACCTTGATTGTAGTTTCGCATGACAGACATTTTTTGCAAGGATTGACCCAAAAAACCATCGAATTCAAACAAAGAAATATCAAGGTATATTTGGGTGATATTGATTATTTTTTGAAAGAACGTCAAGCCGAAAATTTTAGAGAAATTGAACAAAAGAAGGCTCAAAATATACGTTCGAAAAACAAATCTGCTAATAGTGATTATGAAATGCGAAAAGCCAATCGAAAACGGTTAAAACAATTAAAAAATAAATTGCAAAAAATAGAATTGGCAATACAAGAACAAGAAAATACTCTTGCTCAAATGGAAACACAGTTGGCTGCTCCCGAACCTCCTGCCGAAACTTCTTTTTTTGAAGATTACAATCAAATCAAAGAGAATTTGGAGCAACTGATGAGCCATTGGGAAATTTTGCAAACCGAATTAGACGATTTGGAAAAGCAAATCGGTTAATTCTTGTTTATTGGTTCGGGTTTAACCGGATTGGCTTTTAAAAAGGCTTCCAAATTTTTCACTTCATAAGGTTCGGCTATTATTTCATTTCGATTATTTAAGACAAAAAAGGTCGGTGTGGCTTTGATATGGTAGGTTTTTACGATGGGATTGTCCCATTTTTGTAATTTTAATCCGTGCACAAACTCGGGATAGTATTGATGCTCGCTGCTCCAAGGATATTTTTCGCTTTCCAAGCCAATGGCAACAACGGTAAAGTCGGGACGTGCTTGCATCAATTTTTTTATTTTGGGCATGGCATGTAAACAGTGCGGACAGGTAGCGCTCCAAAAAATCAATAAGGTATATGGCTTTTGTGCCGTGTATTGATATAATGTATGTTTTTTTTCGTTCAAATCGGTAAATTCAAAATCGGGGGCTTGTTCTCCGATACTGAGCCCTATTTCGTCCAAAATGTTTTGCAAATTTATCTGTTTTTGCTCCTCGGGGGTCATTTTTTTGATGTATTTGTCTATCAAAAGTTTGGATACGCGTCCGTCGGTATTGACAAATGAAGTGGTTAGTGAAAATATAATATTGTTGCGATAATTTCGGTTGTTAATCAGCGGCAATATGCGTTCTATTTTTTTTAAATATTCAAGATGTTGAGTTTGAGGATTTTGAGGTGGATTAAAACTAAATACATAATCATTTATAAGGTCGATAATAATATTGCTTCGTTGCAAATCGTTGTCGTTAAAATTCAAATAATCAAAAAAATGTTTGTCTTTGAGGTTTATGTAAGTTTCTGTCGGCAAGAGTGAATCGGGGAAAAATCTTTGCATATTTTTGATGTATTTTTCGGCTAACAGCCCCTTTGCATGAGTTTGGGTTTTTTGTTGTAAACTATCCAATTGTTTTTTTAGATTTTTGTATTGAATTGCATCGTTGTGGTTTGCTGTTTTGTTGAAGAGTTTTTTTTCGATGCGATGCAAAGCTGCGGTTATTTTTAGAAAACTTTTGCGATAGGGCAAAAAAACTTTGTTTTCATTTGATTTGATAACTTCAATACGGTTGTTTTCAAAAGGATAGACATTTAACGAAACAGTTTCGTTGTTGTAGATAAAATAGACAAAATTATTGGGATTCATGTCATACATTAACAAATATAGCCCCGGTTTACGTCCTTTGAGGTTGTAAACAAAAAGACTGTCTTTGTTTTGTTGTTTGTTATTGATGTAAGATTGTTTGACATCTTTTAATTCGTACAAAACCGTCCAAGGATATTGTTTGGCGGGGTAAATATGCACTTGTAAACTGTCTTGTGCTTGCAGACCGGTGTATAATATTGTGATTAATAGAAAAAAAGTGTTTTTTATCTTCATTTGGAACCGTATTTGTTATTTTCCGACTTCAAATATCATACCTTTTTTTGTAAAATAAAAGAAGTCGCCTTAAAAAAAGACGACTTCATACAAAGGATATGATGAATGTTTATACAATACCTTGTGCCAGCATAGCATCGGCTACTTTGACAAAACCGGCAATATTGGCACCTTTTTCGTAATCGACCCAACCGTCCGGTGTTTTGCCGTATTTGACGCAAGCTTCGTGTATATCGTTCATGATACGTTTGAGTTTTTCATCGACTTCTTCGCGTGTCCAACTAAAACGCAATGAGTTTTGGCTCATTTCCAATCCCGATACGGCTACACCGCCGGCATTGGAAGCTTTGCCGGGGGCATACAAAATTTTGGCTGCTTTATACAATTTGATAGCACCCGGTGTTGAAGGCATGTTGGCTCCTTCTACTACTGCTTTTACACCGTTTTTAATCAATTTGGCAGCATCTTCTTCATTTATTTCGTTTTGGGTGGCACAAGGCAAAGCAATATCAGCAGCTACTCCCCAAGGACGTTCACCTTTGAAATATTTGGCATGGGGATATTTATCGACATATTCGTATATACGTCCGCGTTTGACATTTTTAAGATGCATAACAAAAGCCAGTTTTTCGGCATCAATTCCGTCGGGGTCATAAATATAACCGCTTGAGTCCGAAAGGGTAACGACTTTGGCACCCAGTTGGGTAGCTTTTTCGGTGGCATACTGAGCTACGTTGCCACTACCCGATACCAAAACAGTTTTGCCTTTAAACGAATCGCCCAATGTGTTGAGCATTTGTTCAGCAAAATATACTACACCGTAACCGGTGGCTTCGGGACGAATTAATGAACCGCCAAACGAAATCCCTTTGCCGGTTAATACGCCTGTAAATTCATTTTTCAGTTTTTTGTATTGACCGAACAAATAGCCTATTTCGCGTCCGCCAACGCCAATGTCTCCGGCTGGCACATCGGTGTTGGGACCGATATGACGGAACAATTCGCTCATAAATGATTGGGCAAAACGCATGACTTCGGTATCCGATTTGCCACGGGTATCAAAATCGGAACCTCCTTTACCGCCTCCCATGGGTAAGGTTGTCAATGAATTTTTAAAGGTTTGTTCAAATCCTAAAAATTTAAGGATACTCAAATTAACCGTTTCGTGAAAACGCAAACCTCCTTTGTAAGGTCCGATTGCCGAATTAAATTCGACACGGTAGCCACGATTGACACGGGTTTGTCCTTTGTCATCAACCCAAGGAACGCGAAACATTATAACACGTTCGGGTTCAATCATTCTTTCCAACAACATTTGATTGTTGTATTTGGGATTTTCCATAATGAAAGGAATAACCGCCTCGGCAACCTCACTTACCGCTTGCAAAAATTCGGGTTCGTTGGGATTGCGGTGTTTGGCATATTCCATAAAACTGTTAATTTGTTCTTGATACTTATTGCTCATGATGAATGATTTAATGAATTAGTGCTTGAAATTAAAACTTTTTTTGAATTGTGCAAGTGATAAACCATTGTTTTTTGATTTTTTGTTAAATTTTTTTTGTTATGTGTTTTTTGTTACAAAAAAAGGCTGTCTTCAAAAAGACAACCTTTAATGAATATACGATTGTTGGTAAAATAAGTGGTGTTATAAAATTATTAAAGGATTGAAAAAAATCAAGATTGATACATTTTTTCTCTTAATTCTTTTACTTTTTTATCGGACAAATATTCGTCAAAACTCATCAATCGGTCGATGGTTCCTTTGGGTGTAATTTCAATAATTCTATTTGCTACCGATTGGGCAAAAGCGTGATCACGGGTGGTAAAAATAACCGTTCCGGGGAAATTTATCAACGCATTGTTGAGTGCTTGTATCGATTCTAAGTCCAAGTGATTGGTTGGTTCGTCGAGTAGCAATATATTGGCTTTTTTCATCATCATACGCGAGAGCATGGCACGTACTTTTTCGCCTCCCGACAATACTTTGACCGATTTTAAGGCTTCGTCGCCGCTAAATAACATTTTGCCCAAAAAGCCTCGCAAATAGACATCTTCGCGTTCTTCGTCGGTTTTGGCAAACTGGCGTAGCCAATCGACCAGCGAAAGGTCTTCGTTAAAATATTTGTCGTTATCAGCCGGCAAATAGGCTTGGGTAGTGGTTACGCCCCAGCGGTAACTGCCTGTATCGGGTTTCGAATTTCCGGTAACAATTTCGTAAAAAGCGGTAGTTGCTCTTGAGTCTTTTGAAATCAATGCGACTTTATCGCCTTTGTTCAGATTGATATTTATTTGTGCAAACAACAAATCTTCATCTATGCTTTTTGATAAATTATCGGTTTCGAATATTTGATCACCTGCTTCGCGTTCGGGTTGAAAAATGATGCCCGGATAACGGCGTGACGAAGGTTTTACATCGTCAATATTAAGTTTTTCAATCATTTTTTTACGAGCGGTTGCTTGTTTTGATTTGGCTACATTTGCCGAAAAGCGTCGTATAAATTCTTCGAGTTCTTTTTTTCGTTCTTCGGCTTTTTTGTTTTGTTGTGCTCTTTGTTTGGCTTTTAGTTGGCTGGCATTATACCAAAATGAATAGTTTCCGGTATAAAAGTTTAATTTGCCATAGTCAATATCGACCGTATGAGTACTGACGGCATCTAAAAAGTGCCTGTCGTGTGATACGACAATAACGGTATTTTCATAATTTGCCAAAAAATCTTCGAGCCAAGCTATGGTTTCAAAGTCCAAATCGTTGGTGGGCTCGTCCATTATCAGAACATCGGGATTGCCAAACAGGGCTTGTGCCAGTAATACACGCACTTTCATTTTGCTTTCGAGTTCTGACATTTTGGTATAATGCAGGTCTTCGGGGACTCCTAAGTTCGACAATAAAATAGCGGCATCGCTTTCGGCGTTCCATCCGTTCATTTCTTCAAAACGTTCTTGTAGTTCTCCCATTCGGTTTACTTCTTTGTCCGTAGGGTCGGGATTGGCATAAAGTTCGTCCAGTTCGCGTTGTATTTGGTATAAATCTTGGTTGCCCATAACAACCGTATCCAAAACGGTATAGTCGTCAAAAGCATTGTGATCTTGTTTTAATACCGACATTCTTTTGCCGGGTTCGAGATGTACTTTGCCGGTTGTGGGTTCTATTTCGCCGGACAATATTTTTAAAAAGGTCGATTTTCCGGCTCCGTTGGCTCCGATGATGCCATAAGTGTTTCCTTTTTTAAATTGGGCGTTTACTTCGTCAAATAAGACCCGTTTTCCAAATTGAACGGATACATTGTTTACTGATAACATAGGCTATTTTAAAATTTTTGCAAAATTACAATTTTTAATTTTACCGATTAATATATTTTATTGTCCATTTTGTTTTGAAAAATATTATGGTGAAAGGAGGCAAAATAAATCAAAGTTGTTTTTGCACCCATTCGTTTACGGCATCGAGCAATTCGTCAATGTTTTCTTGATGACGTCGCGGCGTGTGTCCTTTGGTAATGGTCGAAGCGTTGTTTACCAACAAGCGACTGACTTCGCTCCAATTGATAAAATTTCGTATATTTTTTACATGTTTACCGGTTTGAGAGGCTTTTTTTTGTTTGATTTTGGGTTCAATAACCATTTCTTTTAATTTGGGACGGTTAATGACATAAGGTTTTTCAAAGGTGATAAAAATTTTATCGTCTTTTTCTTTCAGGGTGAAGTTGATTTTTCCGGTTTCGATGTGTAAGAGGTTTCCTACGGAAAAATCAACGGTTGTTACAACTTGTAAAGGAATTCGTTTGCGGGCTTTTACTTTCATTTTTCTTATTTTTTTATATTTCTCTTTACAAAGATATTTTAATTTCGTTGAATTTTACGAGATTTTTCTAATTTTAACACTTTATACCAAATCGATTTATAAAATGGTGTTGTCTCAAAAGGGTTTAATAAATATATTTTGACAAAAAAACAATTATTAACTCACCGATTTTCAGGTTAAAGATTTCTCGCTGCGTTCGAAATGACAGGTGTCAGATGAGGGGTGTAAGATGCCGGATGATGAGGTGTAAATGTCATTCCGAAGGAGTGAAACGACTGAGGAATCTTTTACCAAATAGATAAAGGTTTCTCACTGCATTTGAAATGACGCCATTTATTACGTAATTCTTTGACTGGCAACACGTTGTCATTGCGAGGTGCGAGGCACGAGTACCGTGGCAATCTTTTGTTTTGGTGTCGGTTTATTGAATTGGATTCTTCACTTCGCTGTCGCTCCGTTCTGAATGACAACACACTTCACTCCGTTCGGAATGACACGACACTGCTGTTAGCTTATTCTGTCAATTTAGGTTATTTTTTCTATTTTGCAAACATAGGATGACAGATGATTCAATCTTTTGAGACAGTCCCATTCCATAATTGTAATTGGTGTTATAAATTATTTTTATGTGTTAAAATATTTTAATTGGATATTTTGCCCGTCATAAACCAGGTATGAAAAATGTTCTAACCAATCTCCCGTATTAAAATATGTAGATTTATTGTCGATAGACATTTTGAGGGGCAGGTGTCGGTGTCCGAATACAAAATAATCGATTTGGGGTTGTTTGGTTAGATATTCCATGGCGTATAAGTATAACCATTCTTGGTCTTTACCGTGAAAAATCCGATCGTATTCACCGCTAATCAGTTTATTTTTTTGTGAGAAATAACGGATTAATTTCAAACCGATATCAGGATGCAGCCAACGAAAAAGAAATTGAGCTACGGGGTTTCGAAAGAGTTTTTTCAGTAGTTTGTAGTTTTTGTCTCCGGGACCTAAGCCGTCACCGTGTCCCAACAAAAATTTTTTTTGATTGATAACAAAGATTTCGGGTTCAAAAAATACGGTGAAATGAAGTTCGGTTGTTAGGTAATTGCGCATCCACATATCGTGATTGCCGACGAAAAAATACACGGGGATATCGACATCGGTTAGTTCGGCAAGTTTGCCTAAACTTCTTACAAACCCTTTGGGTACGGCACTTTTGTATTCAAACCAAGCATCGAACATGTCGCCGAGTATAAACAAGACGCCTACATCGGATTTGATAATTTCGAGCCATTGAACGAAACGTTTTTCTCGTTGTAAACTCGATAAATTTGCGTCCAATCCGAAATGGTGGTCGGAGACAAAATAGGCTTTTTTGCCCGTAGTCAGTTTTATGTTCTTAGTTTTGGTCATCGGCAAACCATTCGGCATAAGAAGTTCCTGTTTCATATAAACGCAGGTGGTGTAGTTTGATATTTTCGGGTAAGTGCGGAGCAATACGTTTTGCCATATCTTGAATCATCATTTCGCCGGTAGGTTGAAAATCGACCGACAAAATATGATGACCGCGTTCTTTTAAAAAATCTCCTATTTCTTTATACGATGTATTTTTGTTTAAAACCAAAGCATGGTCGTAATCGTTGATAACGTGTTTTTTTACAATTTCTTTCAGGTCGCCAAAATCGATTACCATGCCGAATTTGACATGGGTCGAGTCGGTGATAGGTTCACCTATAACCGTTACTTCGAGGGTATAGCTGTGTCCGTGTACATTGCGACATTTGCCGTCATAACCGGATAGGGCGTGTCCGGTATCGAAATGAAATATTTTGGTTAGTCTGATTTTTGCCATACGTGAAGTGTTTTTTAATCGTTTTTTTCGTTAAATTCGTCATCGGTATCTTCATTTCCTTTGTAAGTTTTGGTAAAATACCAAATCATTAACATGGTTATGCCAAAACCGAGTATAACCGGCAAAAAGGCAGTTACCCAATAACCGATTTGATAGCCGATGTCTTTTTCCGTTAAAAACATATAAATGTGCTTTTGTGCAAAGATACGTGAAAATATGTGAAATGTAAAAAACCCGAAAAATCAATTATGAAATAATGAAGAACGGGGTTTTGTGTCAGATTGAATGGAAATGAAATTTACTTTAATAATCCAATGATAGTCAAATACTTATAAGTTTCGGAGGCGAAATTATCAATATCACCTTTTTTGATATTTAGCATTAAATCGTAAAGTTCTTCGGGATGAAAGTATCCGACTCGATAATTGGCTTTTATGGCTAGGGAAAAATATTTTTCATACAAATTACTCATACCGGTAAAGTCGAGTAATAGGTCGAAGTCTTTTTTTAAAAATTCTATTATTTCGGGACTTTTGATTTTGCCAAATGTCGAAAAAACATCTTTGGAAGCAACAATACCGCGTAATTCGTTGTAGTGGTCGTTTTTGTTTTTAAAGGTAAAAATTTCAAATTGACTGCTTTTTAATCCGAGAGTTTTTTGGACTAACTTAAGATTTTCAAAGTTCAGATTGGAGGTAGGATTGTTTAAAACGGCAATTTTTTGAACCGGTTTTATTTGCACGTTTCGTTTTTCAAAAAGTTTTTGCAACTTTTTGGTTTTTTTTTGAATGTTATTTTCTTTCAGTTTAAACAAAGTTTTGTTGTTTTTTAGACAAGGTAAAAATACGGTTTTTTATTTGAAAACAATTTTTTTGATTAGTTTTTCTCCCAGTTTTTCGTTTAACAAATTGATAATCTTTTCTTTACCTCGATTTAATTCTTCACGCAACGCCGACGAAGTCAAATATATGTTAAGTTGTCCGTTCTGATAGGTGATATTTGAAGTATAATTGGCTATGGTTTCACTCATGATTTCGGCCCATAGTTTTTTTATTTGTGCTTTTTCGAGCCCTTTTTTCAGTTTTTTTTCTTTGCGTAGGGCTTCAATAACTTGTTTGATATGTCGGGTGTTTTTGCTAATGTCCATAAAAAATACTAAAAGGATTTAGTTGGTAAATCAAATTTGTGCTTAAAAGACTTTTCATTGTTCATAACGAATTATTATGTCAAAAAAATTGTTTTTTTGTTTTTTGGTTTGCTTTTCGAGACAAATTTTATTTTTGTTTTAAAACTCGCTGTACGGCATTGTATATACCTTCGGCATCTAAGCCGTATTTGTGCATCAATTCGTTACCTGTTCCCGATTCGCCAAACAGATCGTTTACCGCTACAAATTCTTGTGGAACAGGGTGTTGGTTGGCAAGTAATCCGGCTATGCTTTCGCCCATACCTCCCAAGCGATTGTGTTCTTCGCAAGTAACTACGGCACCGGTTTTTTGAGCCGATTTTAAAACGGCTGTTTTGTCGAGGGGTTTAATGGTATGTATATTGATTAAATCGACGCTGATACCTTCGTTTTCCAATTTTTGAGCGGCTTCTACGGCAGCCCAGACCAAGTGCCCTGTGGCAAAAATACTAACATCGGTTCCTTCGTTTAAGACAACCGCTTTGCCTATTTCAAAAGTTTGATTTTCGGGGGTAAAGTTAGGCACTTTGGGTCTTCCGAAACGCAAGTAAACAGGACCATCGTATTGGGCAATAGCCAGTGTGGCGGCTTTGGTTTGATTGTAGTCACATGGATTGATTACAACCATGCCGGGTAGCATTTTCATCATACCCAAATCTTCGAGAGCTTGGTGCGTTGCTCCGTCTTCGCCTACGGTAAGTCCGGAGTGTGAGGCGCAAATTTTTACATTTTTTTCGCTGTATGCCACCGATTGTCGGATTTGGTCGTAAACTCTTCCCGAGATAAATTCGGCAAAAGTTGAAGCAAAAGGTATTTTGCCTTCCAAAGTAAAACCGGCAGCCATTCCTATCATATTAGCTTCTTGAATACCTGTGTTAAAAAAACGTTGGGGGTGTTGTTTGGCAAAATCGCCCATTTTAACCGAACCGGTTACATCGGCGGTTAGGGCTACGATATTTTCGTTTTGATTTCCTAATATGGTCAGGGCATCACCGAAGCCCGAACGTGTATCTTTTTTTTCTTTATAGGTATATTTTTTCATAGTTTGTTGTTTTTGTTGTTGAAACACCAATTGGTTGTCTTTAATGTTTGTTTTATTGCCAAGACGTTTATGCGGATTGTTTTGTCTATAATATTAGTAATCGCCCAATGTTTCGGGTAATTGTGTCAAGGCTTTTTGGAGTTGTTCGTCGTTAAGTGGTTTGCCGTGCCAACGGTAATCGCCTTGCATAAAATCTATCCCGTAACCCATTTGAGTGTGTAGCAAGACCGCTATGGGTTTTCCTTTTGCGGTCAATGATTTGGCTTTTTTAAGTCCTTCTGTAACGGCTTGTAAATCGTTGCCTTGTTCTATATTGACGACAGTCCAATTAAAGGCTTCAAATTTGGCTTGCAAATTCCCCAAGCTCAACACTTCATCGACGGTTCCGTCAATTTGGGCGTTGTTGTAATCTATGGTTGCTATTAAATTATCCACTTTTTTGGCACCGGCATATAATACGGCTTCCCAAATTTGACCTTCTTGCAATTCGCCGTCGCCGTGCAAAGTATAGACCAAGTGCGGGTCGTTGTTGAGTTTTTTGCCTTGTGCAACTCCCAGTGCCACAGATAAGCCTTGTCCCAATGAGCCGCTTGCTATTCTGACTCCGGGCAATCCGTCGTGAACGGAAGGGTGTCCTTGTAAACGACTTCCCAATTTTCTAAAAGAAGCCAATTCTTTTATGTCAAAATAACCTCGTCGTGCCAAAGTGCTGTAATAAACCGGAGTGATGTGTCCGTTGGAAAGCAAAAAAACATCTTCACCGGTGCTGTTTATTTTATAATTTTCGGGTTGTGCTTCGAGAATATTAAAAAATAAAGCGGTAAAAAACTCTACGGTTCCCAATGAGCCGCCCGGATGCCCCGATTGCACACCGTGCACCATTCTAACAATGTCTCTTCGTATTTGTGCAGGCAGTTTGTTTATATCGTTGTTTGTCATGGTAATAATTTTTATGATTACAAAATTACATTAAATTTTACATATTTATATATGACGAAAGTGCATGTTTAGAGTTTTTTTGCAAAAACTAACTTTAAGTATAATTCGGGCTTTTTAAAAATTCTTTTAAATTTAACGTTTGTAAACAAAAATAATTTATATATTTACAAAAAAATAAAGTTTAAATAAATAATTATGAGACTTGTAATTTTTTCATTTTTATTTGTCATTTTGATTTCGGGCTGTAAAAAAGAGGATGAAAGGGAAGTATTACCGATAGAGGGAAAATGGAATTTATTGAGTTTTTCCGTCGGTATGCATCAAGAAATTTACAATAAAGGTGAAATTGTATGGGAGTTTAACAAGTATGATGAATTGATTGTAACGATTAATACTACATTGCCTTCCGATAGTGAATTGCCTGTTAAACAGAATGGTACTTATCCTTATGTTGCTTCCAAAGAAGTTATCAGTATTGGTGGTACACAATATGCCGTTAGCAGAGAAGCCGGGATTTTAAAACTCGACCACAATGCTGCGGCGGACGGCACTTTACTGGTTTTTGAATTGGCAGAATAATTTTTTTTGTATTGTTAGCAAAAAGCTCCGTTTATTGTATAACCGGGGCTTTTTTTGTTTTTGAATAAATGTGTTTTCGATTTGGGATTTTTTTAGAAGCTTGGTTTTAGCCTTTTTAGAGTGATTTATACAGTTTTGTGATGCAAAATAAATCTCCCTGTAAAAATTTCATTAAATTTATATTTTACACTCAAAAAAATAAATGTAAATGAATTTTTGGAATATAGATGCAGAAATAAGTTTTTTCATAGAAGCATTAAAAAACTTTGCTTCGCCTGAACAATTATTTTATCATTTGAAAGACGGATATTTAGCTTATGTTCCCAAAGGAAAAAGTACTGAAAGACAAACTCTACAAAGTAGAAATTCGTTAATAGGACAATATACGGAAAAATGGAGTAAAGATTTCTTTAAACCAATAGCCGAAAGTTTAGGTTTATTTGCCGTTAATGGTGTTGTTTGTCCAGAACTTGGATTAACTAACCGAAGTGATGCCGATCTTGCATTTTGCACAACAAATAAAACAAAACAAAAAGCCGAAAATATTAAATTACTCTTTGAAATAAAAATGAGTATTGTAAATAATTACAAATATGATAGCGGTAAAATAGAGTATATCGGTGATTACAAAACACATAAAGAAAATCCTTCATTACTTCGCTCTGATTCAATGTTAAAAGCAATCGAAAAATCAATAAATATCAGAGTTTCAGGAAAAGATTCAAGAAAAATTCCTATAATAATTCTTGGAAATAGCCCGATTACAAAAAGCTATAAACAAAAAGTCGATTTTTTGAAGCAAGCAGGAATTATTCAAGGTTTTATATCAGTATATCCAAACCCAACCGATAATTTTATTAAAAAAACAGCAAAAAACGGTTTTTAAACATTTGATAATTATGATAATTTAAAAAAGTTTATTACAGATTTGACTAAATCCGATTTAAACTTTTTTTCATCAATGTTGCCCAAGAAAAAATTAGGACAATTTATAACATTATCAGCACAAGAAAAAGATGATATTGCAAAGGCTGAAAGATTTTTAACTCTAATAAATCAATAAAAAATAATGAGAAATACAATAATAACAGGAACAGGAACAGGCACTAAAACAAGTTCATTTGGAACAAATGGACGAATAAATCACGATTCAAGCAAATTTTATGATTCAAAATTATATAAAGAGTTTAACAATAATAAAAAAAATCCCGATGCACGGTAACATCAGGATTTTATATAAACTGCCGGCCTACTAGGGCTTCCCGAAGTATTTCGGGATAAACTTCTCGCCCTAGAAAAAGTTTAAACAATAACAAAAATCCCGATGCACGGTAACATCAGGATTTTATATAAACTGCCGGCCTACTAGGGCTTCCCGAAGTATTTCGGGATAAACTTCTCGCCCTAGAAAAAGTTTAAACAATAACAAAAATCCCGATGCACGGTAACATCAGGATTTTATATAAACTGCTGGCCTACTAGGGCTCGAACCTAGACTCTTCTGAACCAAAATCAGACGTGTTGCCAGTTACACCATAGGCCAATACCACTTAAAAGTGGTGCAAATTTATAGCTTTTTTTTTAGTTGCCAAAAAAAATAATAAATTTTTTGTTTCTTTTTTTGGTTGCGCCTCAAGTTTAATAAAAATTACTGTTAGTTGATAGCGGCAATCTATTGTTAACCAAGATTTTATTGATGCAGAATTGTTCGTTACTCCTTTCGGGATTAATTGCGCCATCAATTGAAGTTGGTTGATAGCTGTCAGATGACAGGTATTGGATACAGGTACTTAGGACAAATGTCATTACGAAGGAGTGCAACGACTGAGGAATCTTTTACCAAAGAGAAAAAGATTTCTCACTGCGTTCGAAATGACACTGTTTATTACGTAACGATTTGATTAACAATACGTTGTTATTGCGAGGTGCGAGACATGAGCGCCGTGGCAATCTTTGGTTTTCGGGTTGGTTTATTGATTTAGATTCTTCTCTTGGCTTCACTTTGCTCCGTTCAGAATAATACATTTCGATAGGCGTCGTTACTTGTTTCTATTGGCATCTACCAAAAAAAACTCCCGAAATATCAATTCATCATATCATCTCTCGAAGTATCGGAACATACAAATTATCTGCTAAGATAACAGTGGAGCCAATAAAAACAATTAATATATTCCGATTTTACAAAAGCGCCTTTTGTAGCTGTTTTTGTATTTGCTTAAATTGTTCGGGAGTAAACGACAACTTTTTGCCAAAATCCATATCACTCATATCCTGCAAAGGTATCAGGTGCACATGCACATGAGGCACTTCCAAACCTACAACTGCCATACCTATTCGTTTAACATCTGGAAAAACTTTTTCTTGGGCTTTGGCTATCTTTCGGGCAAATTTCATCAAATCCAGATAAGCTTCTTCGGACAAATCAAAAAGTTTGTCCACTTCTTTTTTGGGAACGGCCAATACATGTCCTTTGGCATTGGGAAAAATATCCAAAAAAGCAATATGATTTTCGTCTTCGGCTATAATGTATGCCGGTATTTCACGATTGATAATTTTGGTAAAAATTGAAGCCATATTATTTTTTTTTAGGTATTTCACTAACAAAGTTAAATATAAAATTCATATTTTTGTCATAATTAAAGGCAATTTTTTTGCAACAATTCTAAAAAATCCGATAATACTCGACCATTTAGACTTTATGTGTCATGGGTTGAAACATGAATAAAAGTTATTACTTTGAAATAATTGGAAGTCGGATATTGAAACCAAGATACACAAATGTTCAAATCTTGTGATTATTATGAAATTTTAAAACTATTTGAAACAAATAAAATTTAAAAATTCATGTTACGAATATTTTTTCATCATCAGAAATTATTAGCATTTATTTTGTTGTTCACCTCAATACATATCAAGGCACAAAAAATTTTTTCGGTTCCTTACGAAAGTCAAGCCGACATAAAAGTATATGTCGTTCCGTATGAAAGTCAAGCTGACTTATTGGTTTACAAAGTCAAATACGAAAGTCAAGCCGGACAAAACAACGGCAAGTGGTTTTTTGTTTCTTATGAAAGCGAGGCTGACAAACGAATATATTTTGTCGATTATGAAAGTCAAGCCCAATTAAAAATTTATTTTGTCGATTATGAAAGTGAAGCCGGCTGGCGCGATAAGTCAAAAATACATTTGTTGTATTAGTTTTTTCTCCTGATATTTTCCTCGTTTAACAAAGCTTTTCCCATATAACGCAACATTACTTGTGCTACGGCAATTACATCATTTTCGCAATATTTTTTGATACGTTTCAAATCATTGTCTTCATAATATATACGTGCTACATCTTTTCCTTCTATGTCATTTTTGGGTGAAGGAATTTCCAAAATATGAGTTAATAATTCTAATGAAGTATAGTGTTTATAGTCGCCAAAACGCCATAATTCCATAGTATCGCAAAAAGAGGTTTCCCAAGGTTTTTTGCCAAAAACCGCCAATTGTTTAGGCACTTTTATCCGGTTAATAATCATGCGTCGTGCTATATACGGAAAATCAAACTCTTTGCCGTTGTGAGCACACAATTTTAAATCGGCACGTTGAAAATATTTGGTATTGAGCAAATCGGCAAAATTTTGCAAAATTTCGGTTTCGTCGTGTGAAGCAAAAGATTTCAATCTAAACTCACTCCCGTCGTCTTTGACAAAAAAACCGACGGAAATTACTATAATTTTGCCAAACTCGGCCCATATACCCGCCTGTTCATACAAATCTTCAAGAGTTTTATCATCATTGATACGGTAACGTACTTTTTTCTCAAACAACTTCTTTTCAACTTCCGGCAATTGTTCAAATTGATAAATTTTTGGAATGGTTTCAATGTCAAGAAACAAAAACCGACTTAATTTGGAATGATTAAGCATAGATAAAAAATTTGACAATCAAATATACAAAAAAACTTCAATACCTTAATA
>Ga0256834_1000332_pt1 | contig 34806 bp, 27 predicted proteins | sample 4281140metaG_FD_190536 | JGI IMG/M metagenome (GOLD analysis project Ga0256834, IMG submission 190536) | Hydrothermal vent microbial communities from East Pacific Rise, Pacific Ocean - 4281-140 | ecosystem: Environmental > Aquatic > Marine > Hydrothermal vents | place: Pacific Ocean: East...
ATTTGAAATATTTTTAAATACTAAAATACAAAGCCTCTTTATGATAAACAACCAAAGCACTTGTACTTTGTTCTGGATGCATCTGATAAGTCTCTCCCAAAACCACTCCAAACTCCTCAGGTTTCAATAAATCAAATATAACTCTATTATCTTTTAGTTCAGGACAAGCTGCATATCCAAAAGAGTATCTAGCTCCTTGATAACGACTAAGTTTTACATCCCTTAGAGTATCTCCCTCATTTTTAGCAATTCCAAGATCTAATCGTATCTGTTTATGAAGAACTTCAGCCAATGCTTCAGCCAAATCTACACTAATACCGTGAAGATGATGATAGTCAGTAAACTTACCATCTTTGTACAGCTTTTGCTCATATTCACTAAATCTCTCACCAGCACTAGCAAGTGTAAAAGCCACCACATCATGGCGAGAGCTTGAAAAATAATCACTCAAACATCTATGAGGTTTTCTCGTTTGTCTTGGAAACTTTATTTTATATTTTGCTCTTTTTCTTACAGTTTCTAATGGCTCTTTATTTATCTCATCTTCTTTATTCCATCCTTCACTTTCATCAAAAATTAGAAGTGTATCACCATCACTACGACAAGGAAAATATCCATAAAGTTGAATAGGTTTATAGAGATCTTTTTTTAGTATCTCAGATTTTAGCTTCTCATAAAGAGGCCACAGTTTTTCATCTATCTGTTTTTGCCTTTCATCTTTGCTCATATTTTTGCCACCATATCCCCATCTAGTAGAAAAAAGAAGTTTATGATTTATCCACTCAAAACTAAGTTCTCTTACATCACTTTTTAAGACTCTTCTACCCCAAAATGGAGGAGTTGGGATTTTACTTGGTGAGGGCATTTTTATATCAGCAAAACTAGGAGTTATTATCTCTTTTTTCACTTTGACTTTTGGCTGTTGTAAAACTTCACTTTTTTTACTAAGATTTACATCAAGCTCTCCACCTTTTTCTATTCTCCCCATTGCAACTATACCATCAAATGCATCTTTACAGTAAAAAATATCACCATCATAATTAGGACGACAATACTCATCAACAAATTTAGAAGTCAAAGCCGCCCCTCCTAAAAGTACAGGAGCCAAAATACCCTCTTTTTTAAGCTCTTGTAAATTTTCCATCATCACAGCAGTTGACTTTACTAAAAGCCCACTCATGCCAATCGCATCTCCATTATGTTCACGATATGCTTTTATAAAATCAAAAATATCCGCTTTAATGCCGATGTTTACAACCTTGAAACCGTTATTTGATAAAATTATATCAACAAGGTTTTTACCAACATCGTGAACATCCCCTTTAACTGTACCTATGATTAGAGTAGTTTGAGTTTTTTTCTCTTTTTTAGGAAGATATGGATTTAAAAAATCAACAGCTTTTTTCATAGTCTCAGCAGATTGAAGCACAAAAGGGAGCTGCATCTTGCCACTTCCAAAAAGCTCTCCAACCTCTTTCATAGCATCTATCAAAATCACATTTACGATTGTTTCAGGAGCTATTTCGTCTTTAGCACTTGGTAAGAGTTTTAATATCCTCTCTTTATCTCCATCAAGCAAAAGAGAGTGTAGTTTCTCTTTGGTGCTTAAAGATGCAAATTTAGCTTCTTCCTCATCTTGGTCTACCTCTTTTGCATCTGCAAAATAGTCGATAAATTTAAAAAGTGGGTCGCCATTTTCTCTATTGTTTAGGAGCAAATCATCACATACTTTTATATCCTCTTGGCTCATTTTGTGAAGAGGAATTGTATTTTTAACATTTACAATTGCCATACTTAAGCCAGCTTTTATACAATGATTTAAAAAGACAGAGTTTAAATATTCACGAGAGTGTTTATCTAATCCAAAAGAGATATTTGAAACTCCAAGAACAAATCCAACCTCAGGATGCATCTTTTTAAACTCTTCTATTGCTTCAATTGTCTCAATTGCAGCTGTAAAATACTCCTCATCCCCACTACCAACAGTAAAAGTCAAAAGATCAAACACCAAATCTCTAGGATCAAGCTTATGTCTATCTACACAAAGATCATAAATTCTCTTAGCAATTGCTACCTTCTCATCTTTACTCTTTGCCATCCCTTTTTCATCAATCGCTAAACAAACAAGAGCTGTACCATATCTCTTTGCAAGATAACACACTTCATCAAATTTATCTTCACCATCTTCAAGATTTACAGAGTTGATTATAGGTCGTCCACCAATCTGTTTTAAACCCATCTCTATAATTTTGCTAACGGTTGAATCTACCATAAGGGGAAGGGTTATTTTTGAAGCATAGAGGGATCCTACTATCTGCATATCTCTGGTCTCATCACGACCTGCAAAACCAACTGAAATATCTATGCCGTGAGCACCGCTTCTAACTTGTTGTTTAGCAACCGATAAAGTACCCTCATAATCCTCTGCCAACAAAAGTTCACGAAAAGCTTTACTTCCAGTAGCATTACTTCTCTCTCCTATAAAAAATGGAGCAGGATTTTGTACTAACTCTCTTATCTCAAACAGAGATGCTAAAGATTTTGGATGTTTTCCTAAAGGTGGTTTTGGAATTTTTCCTAAAATTGAGTTTGAGAGCTTTAAAATATGTGCAGGGGTAGTACCACAACACCCACCCAAAATAGAAACACCATCATACTCTAAAAACTCATTTTGATGTAGAGTAAACTCTTTTTCATCCATCGGATAAAAAGTAACACCTCCTCTATTTTGGGGGAGTCCTGCATTTGCATGGATTGATATAGGTTTATCCCAGACTTCACTTAGAGTCTTTATATGTTTTTTAACTTGTACGGGTCCTGTTCCGCAGTTAAATCCAAGTGATAAAATATCAAAAGGCTCTAAAATAGTAGCGATAGTCCTTGCATCTGTACCTATCAACATTGAACCAGAAAGCTCAATCGTAACAGAAACCATGATAGGAATATGTGAAGCAACATCTTGACAAGCATGTAAAGATGCTTTTATCTGAAGAGGGTCTTGACAAGTTTCAAGCAAAAAGAGATCACACCCCCCATCTACCAAACCCTTTGCCGCTTTTTTATAACCAGCATACATCTCATCATAATCAATATGACCAAGTGAAGGAAGTTTTGTACCAGGACCTAAATCTCCTGCAACAAATCTAGGTTTATCTTTTGTGCTATATTTTTCACACAACTGTTTTACTATCTTAGCACCCTCAAATGAGAGTTCATATGCTCTATCACCTATATCATAATCATCAAGTACCCAAGCAATTGAACCAAAGGTATTTGTCTTAATTATATCAGCACCAGCTTTTAAATAATCTTCGTGAATCTTTGAGATGCCCTCAGGAAATGTTACATTTAGTAACTCATTGCATCCTTCATTTCCTTCCCAAGCACTCTGTGGAATATCGAGATTTTGTATCTGTGTACCCATAGCCCCATCCATGATGAGAACTTTTTGTTTTATTAAATTTTTTAACTCTATTGACAATTAGAACACAGACCAAAAAGCTGAAGTGAACTTTCACTTATAGTGTAGTCACTTTTTTCTAATGCATCTGATATAAGAGAATTTGTATCTAAAATTATATCTTTCACATCGCCACAGCTTTGACATATAAGGTGTGAATGAGCCTCTTTTGCTAACTCATATTTTGAATCTTGTCCCGTAATTTTCAACTCTTTTATAAAAGAGTTTTTAAGCATTGAGTTTACATTTTTATAGACAGTTGCAAGTGATAGTGAAGGAAAATTAGCTTTAATTTTATTAAAAATTTCCCTTACACTTATATGCCCATTTATATCCATTAGCTCTACTATCGCCAATCTTTGGGGGGTTACTTTGATGTTGTTATGTTTTAAAAGTTCTATATATTGTTCCATCTTCTTCTCTTTTTATCTCTATTGTAACATAAAATCCAATTATCGTCAAATAAATAGTTTTATATGATAATTCTTATCCTTATACATCACTCTCAATCACTTCTTGAAATCTACCATAATAGATACTCTGCATCTTAGCTAAATCTTTTTTTATATCGTTGCAGATAAATTCGTCCCCACCAACTTTTCCAATTCTATCTATTTTTATGCCCTTAGTTTTAGCAAACTCTTCAAAAGTTTTTGTTGATTTAACCTCTACAATTGCACGAGAAAAACTCTCAGAAAATATATCTCTGTCATCTCTCAATCTAACCCCAACAACCACACCTTTGCCACTAACAGCTGACATTTTAGCAAGAGTTATACCAATACCACCAACACTAATATCTTTTGCACAAAATAGAAGATCTTTCTCATTTGCTTCTATAATAAAATCCCACAACTTCAACTCTTTTTCAAAATCAATTTCAGGTAAAACTCCTTCAACTTTATCAAATAACTCTTTCATATAGAGGCTTCCACCAAACTCACTTTTTGTCTCTCCTATAAGATAAAGTGCTGAGTTTTCTTCTTGAAAACTTGAAGCTAAAACTCTATTTTGATCCTCATTTAGCCCAACCATAACAATACTTGGAGTTGGAAAAACACCAACTCCATCAGTCTCATTATAAAGAGATACATTTCCACTTACAACGGGAGTATTTAATGCTTTACAAGCATCTTTTATACCCTCACATCCTTTTGCAAACTGCCACATAATCTCAGGGTTTTCAGGACTTCCATAATTTAAACAATCAGTTATAGATAAAGGTCTTGCACCACTCATTGCAACATTTCGCCCACTCTCCATCACAGCCGCCGCCGCTCCTCCTTGGGGGTCGATATAACAATATCTTGGATTACAATCACTACTCATAGCTAGTGCTTTAGAGTTCTCTTTTATACGAACCACACTTGCATCTAAACTTCCTGGTCTTTTTACTGTATTTGTCTGAACCATTGAGTCGTACTGCTCATATATCCAAGCTTTATTTACAACCTCTAGTGAGCTAAAAAGTTTATCAAAAGCTTTTGTGTTATCAACCTTCCCAAAATCATCTATTGTTGTATCTTTTATCTTTTCTAAATAGTTAGGTTTTTTTATAGGACGATCAAGTACAGGAGCTTCTTCAGTAATTGGGTTAATTGGTATCTCCCCAACTTTATTCTCTTCCCAAAAAAGCTCCATATCCCCACTATCAGTAACCTCACCGATCACAGCTACATCTAAATCCCACTTCTCAAATATCTCAATAATCTTATCTTCACACCCTTTTTTTGCACAAATTAACATCCTCTCTTGTGACTCACTAAGCATAAAATCATAAGGTGTCATACCCTCTTCACGAGCAGGCACAAGTGACAAATCCATCTTCATACCACTTCCACTTCTTCCAGCCATCTCAAATGAGCTAGAAGTAAGCCCAGCCGCTCCCATATCTTGAATACCTACGATATAATCCTCTTTAAAAAGCTCCAAACAAGCTTCAAGCAGAAGTTTTTCAGTAAATGGATCACCAACTTGAACTGTTGGGCGAAGAGATTTGCTATCTTCTGTAAAACTATCACTACTCATAACAGCCCCACCAAGACCATCACGACCTGTTTTACTACCAACATAAATAACAGGATTTCCTACCCCTTCAGCACGGCCATAAAAGATTTCATCACTTTTGCAAACTCCCAATGTAAAGGCATTTACTAAGATATTTCCATTATAAGCATCATCAAAAAAAGTCTCTCCACCGATGGTTGGAACTCCCATACAGTTTCCATAATCCCCAATTCCAGCAACAACACCACGAACCAAATATCTCTGATGAGAGCTTACTTTGTCATTTTTTAAAACATTTCCAAAACGAAGTGCATTCATATTTGCAATAGGGCGAGCTCCCATTGTGAAAACATCTCTCAAAATCCCACCAACTCCAGTAGCAGCACCTTGATAAGGCTCAATAAACGAAGGATGATTATGACTCTCCATCTTAAAAACAGCAGCCATCCCATCTCCAATATCAATAACACCAGCATTCTCTCCAGGTCCTTGAATAACCCAAGGAGCAACTGTTGGAAATCCATTAAGGTATTTTTTACTAGATTTATAAGAGCAGTGTTCACTCCACATAGCTGAAAAGATGCCTATCTCTAAAAGATTTGGTTCTCTTTTTAAAATATCTTTAATGTGAATGTAGTCATCTTGGGTTAATTTGTGAGATTTTAGTATCTCATCTAAGTTTTGCATTTTTTACCTTGGTTCGTATTTGTAGAGATTTTACTAAAAATGGACTTATTTTGAAGTAAAAGTAAAATTGAGTCAACTACTCACAATCAACTACAACATCTTTTTGAACAAACTCAACCTCTTTATGGTTATCTGGTATCTCAATCACTATGTAAGGATTTGTCAATGCCATAGTTACAATACATCCTTTGCCAGGGCTCTCTAAGATAGTTGTAACAACCATATATCTACCTGCATCTACAATACTATCAACACTTAAATTATAACCACCACTGTTTTTTGTACCACTTTTTGAGATAATCATACTCCCTTTAAATTCTGGAATTCTCTCATCTGTTAATTTTCTAAAATCATTTTTAAAATTCTCTATATCGCTAGAACTATCACTAAAATAGACCTTATTCTCTTTTTTACCATCATCTTCTAGCTGGTACTCTCCTGTTTTTATGATATTATAATTATCGATATTTGCACATCCTGAAAAAAACAGTATACTTAAAAGTGTAAATAAAATTGACTTTGTTTTCATTTTCTCTCTCCAAATAAAAGTTATTAAAACCACATCTAGCATCAACCGTGCCAAGTTAGAAGTGGTTTCTAAATTGTTGTAGGTATACTTTAGCATAAAAATAAACTTTACCTAATAAACTTTAATTTATTTTTAGTTTTTTGACTATTTTTCTCATTTTATGTTACAAAAAGTACCATAATTAGATGATAATCACCTCATTTTCTAACTCTACACCAGATTTTTCATAAACTCTTTTTTTTGCAAGATCTATCAAAAAAAGTGCATCTTCAGAAGTTGCATCTTCCAAATTTACCAAAAAGTTGGCATGCACCTTACTAAAACTTGCTCCACCTTTTTTATATCCTTTCAATCCAACCTCTTCTATAAGTCGCCCAGCATAATCTCCTAAAGGATTTTTAAACACACTTCCAGCACTAGGATAAGATGGTTGATTTTTTCGCATAGCTGAAAATATATCAAGTTTACTATCTTCAAACCCTCTTTCTATATGAAAAATTGCCTCATATATGATAGTATCAATATCTGTAAAACGATAATCATATGAGATGCTCTGTTTCTCTTTATATCCATCAGATGTTTTTATTTTTACTAAGTTATTAAATATCTCATCATCTTTCATTCCAGCATTCATTTTTATAAGACCACCTAGAGTTCCTGGAAGTTTTGAGAGGTACTCAAACCCTTTTATATTGTTCTTTTTACAAAAAGAAAATATTCGCCCACTTTTTGTAGCTCCACCAATAAAAAGTAAGTTCTCTTTTATATAGATATAATCAAACTCTTTAGAGAGCATTGCAAGAGAAGGAGGAGTATTTGAAACTATGATGTTATTTGCTCCACCTATCAAAAAAGTATTACAATCAAGATGCATAATCTCATCTATCAACAACACCTCACAAATAGGACCAATCTTGATAGAGCTAAAGAGAGAAAAATCTACAAGCCTAATCATCTCAAAATATAAATTCAGGAATCATATTGATAACATCTTTTGTAAAATCCATCATCATATTCATCATCCAAGGCATGGTAAATATAATCACCGCAACAACTACAATGATTTTAGGAACAAAAGACAAAGTCATCTCATTTATTTGAGTAGTAGCTTGAAAAATACTGATTAAAAGCCCAGCAACTAATCCAGCCATAAGCATAGGCAAAGAGAGATAAAGTGCTAATTTAAATGTCTCAACTCCAAGTCCTATGAGTTTTGCTTCCATCTTTAAGCAAACCTATAATCATTATACTGAACAGGTACAAGATAGTCTCTAACATCTAGCTTCTCACTATAATATCCACTATCGTACCCTATCTTAAAAAGTTTATCAATTGCATCTAACTGAATATCACTCATACTTATCGACTCTTCATTTGCATATAAATCTAAATAAGTTTCTAGTTTATCTGCATCTACTCTTATAAGTTCTCTTTGCAAAAGCATTTTTGAGAGAATTTTTCTATTTTCATGAGCAACTTTGACAGCTTTTGTTAAAACCTCTTCATAAGATATAGCCCTAGTTATAGGGATAGAACGCCTAACTCCCATGCCACCAAGAGGAAGAGGAAATCCTCCGCCTGTTAACTCTTGCCAAATATCCCAAATCTCTCTTTCAACTTCCAAACTATCATCATAAGTTAAAATACTCTCATGAATTAAAACACCTGCATCCACTTCACCATCAATTACCGCTTTTTCAATATCTAAAAAGTTTTTATATATAATTTTTGCATCTGGATAAGCAATTTTAAATAATAGAGCATTTGTTGTGTACTTTCCACTAAGTGCGACTTTAAAATTTCTCTTAAGCTTCACACCTTTTTTCTTAATAAGCTTAGGACCATACCCCTCACCAAAACTCACAGCAGTCCTAAGAAGTGCATACTCATCTTTTATAAGTGGATAAAGACCAAAACTAATAGCACTTATATCATAATAATTTTCAAGTGCTTTTACATTTAATGTTTCAATATCCAATGCGACATTATCAAACTTAACATCACTAAGACCTATCCAACCAAACTTAATGGCATAAAACATAAAGATATCGTCTGCATCTGGAGAATGTGCAACGGTTACGGTTTTAAATTTTGCTTTCATGTGCATATTGTAATAAAAAAGTTATAAACAGCTGATGAATATATGACAATTCTACAAACACATTAAAAACAAGAAAAAAATGATTAATTTTTATACAATACTATGTATAAAAATAGATATGTGTCTGATATACTAATCAAAAGAAAAATTGGGAGTGTGAAAAACTAAAGATGGTAGATGCGATTAAAGATTTTTTAGGATTTGATATAAAGAGTGAAAAATATGCACTTGTTGATGATAAGATGTTTGGAAAAATCTCAAAAGAGAAAAAACCTGACAAATGGATAAGATCAACTTGCGGATATTGTGGTGTGGGATGTGGGCTTTATATCGGAGTTAAAGATAATAAACCTGTATATACAAAAGGTGATCCAACACATCCCGTAAACATGGGGACACTTTGTCCAAAAGGTTTAACTCAACATGAGATGGTTGGAGCAGCTAGTCGTTTAACTTCACCAATGATAAGAAAAAATGATAAATTAGTATCAGTATCATGGGATGAAGCATTTTTAAAAGTGAGTGAGAAGTTTAAAGATATTGCTTCATTGCATGGTAAAAATGCTGTAGCTTGCATCTCATCTGGGCAACTTTTAACAGAAGAGTTTTACACACTTGGTAAATTTATTCAGCTAGGACTTGGCACAAATAACTACGATGGTAATACAACTCTTTGTATGTCTAGTGCAATCATGGGTTATAAACAGAGTTTTGGAAGTGATGGTCCTCCTGGGTGTTATGAGGATTTCTCTTATGCTGATGTAATTTTTCTTTTTGGCTCAAACCTTGCTGATAATCACCCGATAATTAAATTACATATTGAAAAAAACAGTGATAAAACTTTGATAGTTGTAGACCCAAGACATAGCAAAACTGCAAATATTGCTGATATATTTGTACCTATTAAGCCAAGGACAGATTTAGCACTTATAAATGGTCTATGTTATATTGTCTGGCAAGAGGGGTTAGCAGATGAAAAATTTATGCAAGAAAAAGTTAATAAAAGCGAAGAGTTTATAAAGCATATACAGATATATACACCAAAAATAGTTTCAGGTATAACAGGTATAGAGATAAAAGAGCTTTATAATTTAGCCAATATCTATGCAAAAGCCAATAGAGCTTTATGTGCTTGGACTATGGGTATAAATCAATCAACCATGGGGAGTGATACAATAAGTGCAATTTGTAACTTAGCTCTAATGTGTGGAAATATAGGAAAGAGAGGGGCTTCAGCTTTTAGTCTAACAGGACAATGCAATGCTATGGGAACAAGAGAAGTAGGATTTACAAGCTCAATTCCAGGGTATAGAGATTTTACTAATTTAAAAGATAGGCGGGAGTATGCTGAAATTGTAAATGTTCCGTTAGAGTTAGTTCCAAAAAATAGAGGTTACTCATATCCACAAATCATAGAGGCAATTGAAAAAGGTGAGATAAAAGCATTATGGATTGTGGGAACAAATCCACTCGTAAGTTTTTCAAATCAAAATCGTATAAGAGAAGCATTTAAAAAGCTAGAAATTTTAGTAGTTCAAGATTCATTTTTAAGTGATACAGCTTCTTTTGCTGATGTTGTTTTTTCAGCTGCTACATGGAGTGAAAAAGAGGGAACTTATACAAATAGTGAAAGACGATGTAATTTAGCTAGAAAATCGATAGAAGCACCAAAAGATTGTAAAAGTGATTTTTATATAGTGACTGAGTTTTCTAAATATTTTGAAGGTGTTAATAAGATGTTGTTTGATGGCTGGAGTAGTCACTTAGATGCATTTGATGAGTGGAAAAAAGTAAGTAGTGGAAGACTTTGTGATTATAGTGGTATGAGTTATGAAAAGATTGAAAAGCTAGGTGGTATACAGTGGCCGTGCAATAAGCAAAATCCAAATGGCACAAAAAGACTTTATAATGAAAATATTTCTTGTCGTACTCCAGATGGCAAACCTAGATTTATCTCTTCTCACTGGAAGCCTTTAGAGGAGAATATATCTAAAGAGTTTCCATTTATCTTAAATACAGGTCGAACGGTAGAACATTTTCATACAGCAACCAAAACAAAAACTATCAAAATACTTAATGATTTAGCACCTGAAGCTTGGGTTGAGATAAATCCAAAAGATGCAAAAAAATTAAAAGTAAAAAGTGGAGATAGAGTTACAATAAGTTCTGTGAGAGGTGAAGTTGAAAATATTATAGTTAAGGTTACTGGGATTGTGAGAGAAGAAAATATATTTGTTCCTTTTCATTTTAATAAGCAACTTATAAATAGATTAACCCTTTCTACTTACGACCCAAAGTCATTTACACCAAACTTTAAACAGTGTGCTGTACAGATAAAAGTTACTAATTCTTGACTTATATCAATAGAATTTGTAGTTTCATTTAGTATACTAGTAGTCACTAAATAATAGGAGGAAATAAATGATATTTAGTCGTCTAGTGTTTTGGAGTGTGTTTATCTCTACAGTCTCTTTTGGGGCTAGTGTAGATAATGGTGCAAACTTATTTGATGGAACAAAGCCATTTAAGAATGGTGGAGTTGCTTGTGTTGCTTGTCATAATGTAAACAACACCTCTACTATAAGAGGTGGTAGTTTAGCCGCAGATTTAACCCCATACGGTGGAGATATGGCTAGTACTTTACAATATATGCTTGAAGAATCAGGGGTTATATCATCACCCATAATGGTTGAAGCTTATGAGGGAAAAGATTTAACAAAAGATGAAATAGCAGATCTTGTATCATTTTTTAAAACAGTTGATGTAGAGTCTACTGATAGTGGTTCAGGTGGTTATTTTTGGATTTTGGGGTTAATACTTGCTGCTATTTTTTATGTATTAACACTTAAAATGGATCGAAGAAAAACATTAAGAGAGTCTGTAAATCAAGAGTTATATGATAGACAAATAAAATCAAGTTGGAGGGAGTAAGAATGAGTTGGATACAAGATATAGTAAACCCACAAACACGAAAATGGGAAGATTTTTATAGAAATAGATTTCAACATGATAAAATTGTAAGAAGTACACACGGCGTAAACTGTACTGGTAGTTGCTCTTGGCAAGTTGCTGTTAAAGATGGTATAGTTGTTTGGGAAACTCAGCAAATTGATTATCCAGAGATTGATAGTAAATTACCAGGATATGAGCCTAGAGGATGTCAAAGAGGTATATCTTTTTCATGGTATTTATATAGTCCTATTAGAATCAAATACCCTCTTATAAGAGGTGCATTACTAGATGCATACAGGGAAGAGAAACAAAAAGCTGGTGGCGACCCTATGAAAGCTTGGGAAAACCTTCAAGCCGATAAAGAGAAACGAACAGCTTATCAGCATGCAAGAGGTAGAGGTGGATTTAGAAGAGCTACTTGGGATGAAGCAAATGAGATTATGTCAAATGCAAATATCTATACAGCTAAAAAATATGGTCCAGATCGTGTCATAGGGTTTTCTCCTATTCCTGCTATGTCCATGCTAAGTTATGCAGCTGGATCTAGATTTCTACAACTTTTTGGTGGAGTAAATATAAGTTTTTATGATTGGTATTGTGATCTTCCTCCTTCATTCCCTGAAATTTGGGGTGAGCAAACAGATTGCTGTGAGAGTGCTGATTGGTACAATGCAAAAATGATTGTAGATATGGGTGCAAACTTAAACATGACAAGAACACCAGATGCACACTTTTTTGCCGAAGCTAGACATAATGGTACAAAAACAATTGTATGTGCACCAGATTTTAGTCAAGTTAGTAAATTTGCAGATCAATGGATACCACTTCATGCTGGTAGTGATGGGGCATTTTGGCAAGCAATCACTCATGTTGTATTAAAAGAGTTTTATGTAGATAAACAAGTTCCTTATTTTATTGATTATCTGAAAAAATACTCTGATGTACCATACCTAGTTAAAATAGAAAAAGGTGATGACGGTATCTTAAAACCAGGTAGACTCTTAAGAGCCAATGAATTAGCCGAATATAAAGATATTGAAAATGGTGAGTGGAAATTTATCCAACAAGATACTAAAACTGGAACATTCGTTGTACCAAAAGGTAGTATGGGACATAGATGGGATAAACAAGAGACTGGTAAATGGAATATGAAGCTTGAAAACTCCATTGATGATAAACCTTATGATCCTATACTCTCATTTATAGACGACAATGATGAAGTACTTTTAGCAGCATTTGATGACTTTGGATTAGATAATCAACCACTAAGAGGTGTACCTGTTAAATATATCAAAACTACATCTGGTGAAAAAATAGCAGTAACAACTACATTTGATGTTCACATGGCACAATATGGAGTTCCTAGAGGACTTGAAGGTGCTTACCCAACAGATTATACTGATAAAACCGCAGCTTATACTCCAGCTTGGCAAGAGATTTTTACAGGGGTTGATGCAAAAACTATTATTAGTATTGCTAGAGAGTGGGGAAATACAGGTGAGATAACTGAAGGTAAAAATATGGTTATCGTTGGAGCTGGTATTAACCAGTGGTATCATCAAAACCTTATGTATAGAGCTGCTACTATGGCACTTATTTTTACTGGTTCAGTTGGTAAAAATGGTGGTGGTATCAACCATTATGTTGGACAAGAGAAACTAGCTCCTGTTGATGCGTGGGGAAGTATCGCACTTGCAAAAGATTGGAATTCTACGGCAAGATTACAACAAGGACCTATCTGGCACTATATGAATACAGATCAGTATAGATATGATACTAAACATGCAGACTATAATACCGTACCAGATAACGAACTTACAAGAGCTCATATGGCTGATGATATTTATAAGTCAGTTAGATTAGGACATATGCCTTTTTACCCACAATTTAATAAAAGTTCATTAGAACTTGCTGCACAAAGTGGTGCTAAAGATGACGACGGTGTCAAGAAGTATGTACTAGAATCATTAAAAGATAAATCTTTAGGATATGCAGCTGGTGATGTAGATGCCCCAGAAAATTTCCCTCGTATTTGGTATATTTGGAGAGGTAATGCAATCGCAGGTAGTATGAAGGGTCAAGAGTATGCAATGAAACATTATCTTGGAACAAATACTGACAATATCACAGCAAAAGATCAAGCAGCAACAGAAGAGGTCAAATGGCATGATGTAGCACCTGTAGGTAAAATGGATCTTGTAATTGATCTTAACTTTAGAATGGACTCATCTGCTCTTTATTCTGATATTGTTCTTCCTTCAGCTTCTTGGTATGAAAAAGCTGATATTAACTCTACAGATATGCACTCATTTATTCATCCATTGGGTGAAGCTATTCCTCCTGTATGGGAAGCAAAAACAGATTGGGAAATATTCTCTAATATTGCTAAAAGTACATCTGAAGTGGCAGAAATTCATCTTTCTGGTATTCAAAAAGATGTTGTAACCGCTCCATTAGTACACGATACTGAAGATGAACTTGCTCAACCTACCATCAAAGATTGGTTTAAAGGTGAATGTGAAGCAATCCCTGGCAAAACAATGCACAAAATTGCTATACAAGAGAGAGATTATACAGAGATTTACGATAAATATATCCGTCTTGGGCCAAATATGAGAAATGGTGCAGGAGCACATGGAAGTTTTTATGAAACAGAGGATGTATATGATGAAATGATAGAATCAAATCACTTTGTAACAGAACTAGAAGAGTATAAAGGTAAAGTGTATCCATCTTTGAAGAAAGATATCTCTGCAATAGATGCGGTACTTCATCTATCTAGTGTTACAAATGGTAAATTATCAAATAGAGCATATAAAAATGCTGAAAAGAAGACAGGTCTTAAACTTAAAGATATAGCAAAAGGACAAGAACATCTTCGCCTAAACTATAATGAATTGACAAAAACTATACATAGGTATAATACATCTCCTGTATGGTCTGGTCTTATAGATACGGATAGAGCTTATGCTGCATATACTTATAATGTAGAAAAAATGGTACCTTGGAGAACATTGACTGGAAGACAACATACTTATTTAGACCACGAGCTTTATATTGCTCACGGTGAACATTTACCGACATACAAACCATCACCGAACAAGGAAGTATTTGGTGATTTAAGAGAAACTGTTGTTAGTGGCGATGCTAAAGTTCTTTCGTGTTTAACACCACATGGTAAATGGCATATTCACTCTACTTATATGGATAATATTAGAATGTTGACACTTTCACGAGGTATTGAGCCTTGCTGGATTAGTGAAGCTGATGCAGCAGATCTTGGCATAAAAGATAATGATTGGGTTGAAGTTATTAATGATAATGGTGTTTATGCAACGAGAGCTTGTGTGAGTGCGAGAATTCCTAAAGGTGTAACTATCGTTTATCATACTATTGAGAGAACTATAGGATTACCGCTTACCGATAAGCGTGAAGGATTTAAAGGTGGAACCAGAAGTGGTGGTAATAATGCCATAACAAGAGTTCGTCTTAAACCAAACTTATTAGCAGGTGGGTATGGACAATTTACATATTACTTTAACTACTGGGGTCCAGTGGCTGTAAATAGAGATGCTCATGTTGTTGTTAGAAAAAAAGATAGTGTTATTTTTTAAGCACATAAAAAGAAAAATAAGGAGAGTAAGATGGATATAAGATCACAGATGTCAATGGTTTTTCACCTAGATAAATGTTTAGGATGCCATACATGTACAGTTGCATGCAAAAATATATGGACAGATCGTAAAGGTGCTGAATATATGTGGTTCAACAATGTTGAGACAAAACCTGGAACAGGATACCCAACAAAGTGGGAAGATCAAGATTTATACAAAGGTGGCTGGGAGAAAAAAGGTAGTTCAATTTCTTTGAAAGGTGCAGGTAGATTAAAAGGATTGTTAAATATTTTTCACAATCCAAATATGCCAGTGATAGAGGATTATTATGAGCCATTTACATATAAGTATTTAGACCTCATTGAAGCACCACAATCTGATGTGCAACCTGTTGCACGACCTGTTTCTCTTATTACAGGTAAACCTATAGATATTAAAATGGGACCAAATTGGGATGATGATTTAAGTGGTACACCAGATTTTGCAAGAAAAGATCCAAACTTAGCAAAACTTACGCCAGCTGAACAAGAGGCTATGTTTCAACTAGAGCAGATGGCATTTTATTATCTGCCTCGTATCTGTAATCACTGTTTAAACCCTGCTTGTGTGGCTTCTTGTCCATCAGGTGCTATCTATAAAAGAGGAGAAGATGGTGTTGTATTAATTGATCAAAATGTATGTAAAGCATGGAGAATGTGTGTAACAGCTTGTCCTTACAAAAAAACATACTACAATTGGAGTACAGGCAAGTCTGAAAAGTGTCTTTTATGTTTTCCTAGATTAGAAGCAGGGCAAGCACCAGCTTGTATGCACTCTTGTGTTGGACGAATTAGATACTTAGGTGTACTACTTTATGATGCGGATAAGATTAAAGCTTATGCTTCTGCAGATGAAAAAGATTTAATATCTGCTCAAATGGATATTTATTTAGATCCTTTTGATCCTGAAGTTATAAAATCTGCAAAAGAAAATGGTATAGCAGATTCAACTATTAAAGCAGCACAAGCATCACCAATTTACAAATTTGTTAAAGAGTGGGGTATTGCACTGCCTTTACATGCAGAGTTTAGAACACTTCCTAACTTATTTTATGTACCACCAATGTTACCAGTAATGGCTACAATAAGTCAAAATACGAAGGATCTCTCAACCCTTCATCCAAAAGCAAAAGCTTGGGATGATAAGTGGTTATATGACACAAGTATAGATGAAATTTTTGGAAACATTGACAATATGAGATTTCCTCTTAAATATATGGCAAGTTTATTTGGTGCAGGTGATGAAAAACTTATGGCAGAAAAACTTAAAAAACTTATGGCTATTAGAATTTATAGAAGATATGTAACAGTTGGAGATATTTCTAAGGAAAAATCAGATGCGGCATTATCAGAGATAGGTTTTGACGAAGCAACTGCAGAAGCAGTTTATAAAATGACTTCATTAGCTAAATTTGATGATAGATTTGTTATCCCAGCGGCACATAGAGAACAAGCTATTGAGATGCTTGAATCTACTGCTGATGTTAAGGGTAATACTGGATTTGGATGGACTCCAAAACCTGCTAGAGGAGTATAAAATGAACAGAGAACATTATTTAACATTATCAAGACTATTTGATTATCCTGATGAGAGTTACGGTTTGCTTGTTCAAAATATGATAGACGAATTGGCAGCAAAACATCCAGATGCATCTAAAGAACTAGAAGCATTTGCTAAATTGTTGCCAACAAGTACATATCAACTTCAAGAGCTTTACACTAAATCTTTTGAAGTTCAGGCAGTTACTTCATTAGAGGTAGGATATTTACTCTATGGTGATGATTACACTAGAGGTGAAGTTATGGTTCATTTAAACAAAGAGCATAGAGAAGTTGGAAATGAATTAGGAACAGAGTTATCTGATCATATTGCCAATGTCTTAAGACTGCTTCCTAAAATGAAAGATGAATCAGTTATAAATGACTTAGTTACGATGATGATAGCTCCTGCTGTGGAAGTTATGATGCGCGAATATAGTCCAAAAAACATGGAAGCAAAAGATAAGCTGTATAAAAAACAGTATAAAACTTTAATTATTCCCTCTGTTCCTGTAGGTATGTTTTTGCACCTTATCAAAGCACTTTATATAGTATTAGATAATGATTTTGTTCTTATTAAAGAAAATAAACCATTTGGAGATGCAAGTTTCCTAGGTTTTTTAACATCTGAGCTTGAAGTTGAAGAGGGTAAAAAAAGTTCTAACAGCTGTAAGCCAGCATTTGATGCATCTGGTGTTATGAGTAGTAGTAGCAATAGTAGTAGTTGTAACGGCTGTGTGTAAAAATATAAGGTGTTGTATTTTTTTTAAGTATAAAATACAACTGTAACAATCGTAAAATGAGATTTACTCATTTTACATATTAAAAAAGGAGTTTATTATGGATATATTCTGGTTTGGGGCACTCCCTTATGTAGCATTAGCAATCTTTGTGATTGGTTCTATCTATAGATATAAAGTTGGGTTTAAATACTCATCACTATCTTCACAATTTTTAGAATCACAAAAATTTTCTATGGCTTCTCTTCCTTTTCATATAGGAATTATTGCCGTATTTTTTGCGCATTTAATTGTGTTTATATTTCCTTCGTTTTCTTTTGGCGGAAGTACATTGGTAACAATGGAGACAATTATGCTTGCATTTAGTTTGATGGCTATTGTTGGATTAGGTCTACTTTTATTTAGAAGACTAACAAATGAAAGAGTGGTAATGGTAACCAATAAAATGGATATTATTATAGAAGTGTTAATCCTTGTACAACTTATCACTGGTGTACTTATTGCACTGTCTCTTCAGTGGGGTTCTGCATGGTATGCTTCTAATATGGTGCCATATTTATGGTCGATATTTACATTTAGCCCTGATATTGCAGCTGTTGCAGTAGCACCTTTGCTTATTCAACTTCATGTTATTGGTGCATTTTTAATAATCTTGCTTATTCCATTTTCAAGATTAGTACATTTCTTGGTAGCACCTTTGCATTATATTACTAGACCGTATCAAGTAGTAAGATGGAATTGGGATAAGAAAACAGTTAGAGATCCAGATATTCCTTGGGAAGAAGTAGTTCAACGACCAAAGAATAACTAAGTTTTTAGCATAAAGAGTGGTGAGTTATGCTCTTTATGCTAAATTAAAGTTTGTTTTTTTGAGTATTTTCTTAATATTCAGGTAATCAAAATAGTTAAATTTTTACATACAAAAGGATGAATCATGATGGAGGTAGCAACGAGCAAATCACACAAAATGCTCATTTTTAATACGTTAGCATTTACAATTTGCTTTGCAGCGTGGATGTTAAATGGGGTATTGGTAACTTTTTTAGTTAGCAATGAGGTTTTTGATTGGACTACGGTTGAGATGGGATGGCTTATAGGTATTCCTGTTTTAACAGGAGCTCTTATGAGATTTCCTGTAGGAATACTCACAGATAAGTTTGGTGGTAAATGGGTATTTGGTATATTATTGCTTTTATCGGCTATTCCTATGTATCTACTATCTACAGCCACTACTCTTGAAGAGTATGCACTATATAGCTTAGGGTTTGGAATAACTGGTGCTAGTTTTGCTGTTGGTATTGCTTTTACTTCCGTCTGGTATCCTAGAAAAAACCAAGGAACAGTTCTTGGTATATTTGGTGCGGGAAATGCAGGGGCAGCAGCAACTGCTCTACTTGCTCCGTCAATACTAAATAATCTTACAGATGGTGGTGCAAACCTAGAAGGATGGAGGGTGTTACCTGTTTATTATGCGGCTATATTGTTTATAACAGGGATTGTATTTTTGATTTTTACAGAAAATAGAAAAACAGCAGCAGCTAATAAAACTCTTGCCAAAATGATGTTACCGCTTAAAGATATACAAGTTTGGAAATTTGGTTTGTGGTATTTCTTAGTATTTGGTTGTTTTGTTGCTTTTTCTCAGTGGTTAATACCATACTTTGTAAATGTATATTATCTTCCGCTTGTTACGGCAGGATTATTTGCTGCTGCATTTAGTTTTCCATCAGGCGTTATCCGTGCATTTGGCGGTTGGCTATCTGATGTATATGGTGGAAGAAAAGTTATGGTCTGGGTATTGGCTATTTCGGTAATTATTAGTGCAATGCTTATGATACCCAAAGTTGATATATATTCACCAGGAAAAGGTATCATAGCAAAGATACCTGGTGTGGTGACTGAGGTAACAGAAAACAGTGTTACAGTTGGTAAAAGAGTTTACCACTATTCACCAAAAGAGAAAGAGGATGATGTAAATCTCATTGATAGTGATAAGATGGTTATACTTCCCGTTAAAAAAACTTGGCAAGAGGCTGTTGTGAAAGTTGGAGATGAAGTTAAGAAAAAACAACTCTTAGTTAAAGGTACAACAAGAATTGCTTTTCAGGCAAATGTTTGGATATTTGCATTTTTAGCTGTATTGATTGGTGCTATTTGGGGTATTGGAAAGGCTGGAGTTTACAAATATATTCCTGAACATTATCCAGATGATGTTGGTATGGTTGGTGGAGTTGTTGGTGTTCTTGGAGGGCTTGGTGGCTTTTTCACACCAATTGTCTTTGCATACTTACTTGATTGGACTGGTCTTTGGTCAAGTGCTTGGGCATTTATGCTTTTCTTGTCCTTCGCTGGAATGTGGTGGTTACTTAAAGATAGTGTAAACAAAGAAGAGAAAAAAGTAGCATAAAAATAAACAAAAGGAGTAATTTTATGAATGATAGTTTAACTAGTGGTGTCGAATTTAACCCAAATGAACCGACACAACCAGAAGTAGAAATAGATATGGAAGGGGGTGTATCACCATATAGTCCTCCTGATGCTTATAATCCGCCAAGCAAAGAAGAAGAGATAGCATATGAAGATATGCATCCATTTTTACAAGAGATGATGGATGAGCACAATGAGTACACAAAAGAGTTAAATGCTTTTGAGGCAACCATTGCAATGATAGAAGGAGGAAAAGTAGACAGAGAAATAGACGAGAGATTACGGCAATTTTTTGCCTTTCTTGATGACAAGGTAGTAACTCATAATCAAGAAGAAGAGAAGTATCTTTTTGCAGCTATTTCTAAAAAAATGACAGATACAGGAGATCACTCAAAAACAGATGACAGTTTTAATGTCATAGATATTTTGGAAGATGATCATGTTAAGGCTATTCAGATGTCGGCGGTCTCATTTAATATGTTTGCACTTTTTTCAAGAATACCTGATGAGAAGTCACGTTTTATTATTTTAGATGTGGCTTTAAATCAAGCAAAAGAGTTATTGGAGCTATTAAAAGTGCATATTTTTCGTGAAGACACCATTATCTTCCCTTATGCACAGAGGAATTTTACAAATGAAGAGTTAACACAAATACAACAAAAAACAAAAGGAGAGAAAGAGTAATGGCAATCAATATAGAAAAATATGATGTAGAAGATGAACGGTTTTGGGATAAAGAGGGTAAGAGTATCGCAGCTCGTAACCTCTGGATATCTATCCCATCACTTCTTTTAGCCTTTTCAGTATGGCTTATGTGGGGTATGTTAATTGTTCAAATGAAAAAGATGGGATTTACTCTTGGTATGAATCCTCAAACACCTGAAGATTGGGCAGAGATAAATGCACTTCTTTGGACACTTCCTGCGGTTGCAGGACTAGCAGGGGCTACTCTTAGAATTCCTAATAGTTTTTTAGTTGCTGTTGGTGGAGGTAGAAATGTTATCTTTTTAACAACTGCTCTTCTTTTAATTCCAGCAATTGGTGCTGGTTGGGCTATGGGAAATAAAGATGTTCCTTATACAGTTTTGGCAATACTTGCAGCAACTTCTGGTTTTGGTGGTGGTAACTTCTCATCTTCAATGTCAAATATCTCTTACTTTTTTCCAAAAAAAGTTCAAGGTACCTCTTTAGGATTAAATGCAGGACTTGGTAACTTAGGTGTTAGTACAATGCAGTTTTTAATTCCTTTTATGTTAACAGCTGGTGCATTTAGTGCAGGTATGCAACTACCTGAATCTGATAAGATTATCTATATTCAAGATGCTGCTTGGGTTTGGGTTCCGCTTCTTTTAATATGTGTTATAGCTTCATTTTTTGGTATGAACAATCTAAAAAGTGCTACACCAAACCTTGGTAATTATGCTGGTGAATTTGGTAAAATTATACTCTTGTTACTATTTGGTATAGCAGCTGCTGGACTTGCTGCATATATGTTTGTAATTTTAAAAGTTAATATGTGGATAGTTATTCCTACAGCTGTAATTGTCGCGTTAGCATTGATGAAATACTTATCTCCAAAAGAGCTAAAAGGTAGTCTTGACAAACAGTTTGCAATTTTTAACAATAAACATACATGGATTATGACTATCATATATGTAATGACATTTGGGTCATTCATAGGGTATGCGGCATCATTTCCTAAACTTATTCAAGATATTTTTGGTGGCGAAATCAATGCTTTTACATATGCATTTTTAGGACCATTAGTTGGTGCACTTATTAGACCTGTTGGTGGCTGGCTTTCAGATAAGATAAATAGTGGATCAAGAGTTACAGCTTGGAGTACAATACTTCAAATTGGTGCTGCTTTAGCGGTTGCTTATTTTATCGTTCAAGCAAGAGAGAGTTCAACTCCTACTGATTATTGGTGGCCTTTCTTTATATGCTTTATGTTACTGTTTGCTGGTACTGGTATTGGTAATGGTTCTACATTTAGAAGTATTCCATATATCTTTAACAAAGAGCAAGCTGGACCGGTTTTAGGTTGGACAGCTGCAATTGGTGCTTATGGTGCATTTATCATGCCAAAACTTTTTGGTCAACAGATAAAAGCTGGACATGCTGAGTATGCGATATATGGTTTTATTGCTTATTATGTTGTGTGTCTTATATTAAATTGGTATTATTATGATAGAAAGAATGCCGAAATAAAGTGTTAAATAAACCATAAAGAGGTTGCCAAAATAGGCAATCTCTTCTATCTTGTAAAATAATCTTAATCTCTATTTTTTAATTTAATAATTTTTATCAAAAAAATTAGCTCTTTCAAATTTTAATTACTGCTTAATAGTCCTTAATTAATGCTACTACCAATATTTTTATGCTGTAATTTTTAAAAACTTGTAACCATTTTGTAACTATATCTTTGTACAATCTTTATGAAATCAATAAAACTTAAGGACAAAAGATGAATTTAAAAAAGATAATAGGCATAGTAATTGCTTCATCTCTAATTGCAACAACAGTGATAGCAAGTGAAGTGCAAGGAAGAGGGGCTTCGTTTCCAGGACCTTTATACAAAGCTTGGATCCAAGATTATAATCAAAAAACAGGTGAAAAAGTAAACTATGCACCAACTGGTTCTGGTGATGGTGTGAAATCTATAAAAAGAAGAATGGTTGATTTTGGTGGAACTGATAAACCTATGAAGACAAAAACATTGAAAAAGAACAAGCTTTTTATGTTTCCAACTGTAGTTGGTAGTATCGTTCTTTCATATAATATCCCTGGTGTTAAAGATGGAGAGTTGAAGCTTAGTGAAAAAGCAATTGCAGGTATTTTTAGTGGGAAAATTACCCATTGGGATGACAAAGATATAACTTCTATAAATCCTGAGTTAAAACTTCCAAATGAGAAAATTACAGTAGCAGTTAGAGCTGATAAATCTGGTACAACTTATAACTTTACATACTATCTTGCAAAGCTAGATGATAAAGCATTTAAACCTAGTAAAAATCCAAATTGGAAAGCAAATGTAGTTGCTGGTAAAAGTAATGCTGGAGTATCAGCAACAATCGGGCAGGTGAAATACTCTATTGGTTATATTGAGTATTCATTTAAACAAAAGTTAGGTCTCTCAGCCGCTCAAATTGAAAATAGAGAGGGTAAATATATATTGCCTACTTTAAAATCTTTTCAAGATGCAGCAAAATATGCGACTTGGACACCTGAAAATGATTTTTATGCTCTCATAGCTTACCCTAAAGGAGAAACATCTTATCCGATAGTAGCGGCTACTTTTATACTTTTGCCAAAAGAGAATAAAAAAGAGAATAAAAAGGTAACAAAGTTTTTTGAGTATACTTATAAAAACGGAGATAAAATAGCTGAAGATTTAGGGTATGTTCCACTTCCTGATGAGACTAAAGATATGGTTTTAAAGTATTGGGAGGGAAGGGGGATTAGGTAATCCTCTTTGTGTTAAAAACCAAAAACAACACCAAAATCAATATTAACTTCACACCCATCATGTGAAAATTTATACTCTCCATCTTGGTCAATCTTTTCTCGAAGAAAGTATTTGTCATTTTCAAGCTCAAAAATTTCTGCTTTTTGCTCATTTGGATTGACAATTATGTAGCACTTTACACCCTCTCTTTGGTATAACTCAAATTTTGTTGTAGTATCTTTAAGTGCGGTTGATAGACTAAGTACTTCTACTATGAGTAGTGGAGTTTTTGAGAAGTATTGTTTCTCTGTTTTTTCATAAAATATCGCAACATCAGGTTGAACAACACTTGAATCATCTATCTTCCAATCTACAGGAGAGATATACACTTCACAAATCTCTTTAAATGTACAGTTGAGATTTTTATCTAACTCTTTGGATATTGCAAAAACTATTTTTTGATGTTTTGGATAAGGTGTAGGAGCCATAGCATAAGGGATTCCATCTATAAGTTCCCAACTATCTTCCCAATACTTATAATCCTCATAAGTAAAATATGACATCAATTTGGAAGCTGCCATTTTGTTATCCTTTTTTTTAATTATATGGATTATAGCATGTCTTGATATTGTATACTCAAATTATTACTTTGTAATCATATCAAGTATGACATTTAGGTTATATACTAAAACTCCATTATCACCATTTGCAACAAAAAGTATACCTTCGTTTTTATTTAAAGAGAGTCCTTTAACATTTCCACCAACTAAAAAATTGGCAACAATATCTGCTTTAATTGGAGTTGTAATATCTAGTAGGTTTATACCTGTTATTCCAGATGCAATGAGAGCTTTTGTATCTTTGTCCGCTAAAACAATATCATAAGCATTTGCTTTATTAAAAGTATGGATTAGCTCTTCATTTGAAGGATTTGATATATCGTAAATCTCTAATCCTCTCTCTTTTTTTGGTACAAACTTATAGTTTGCATCTTCACTTATTGCAAATTTCTGAGCTTGTTTCATTGTTATTGTTCGTTCTTTTTGTGGATTTGATAGATTTTCAATATTGATAACATTTACATAACCTTGCTCATTTTCTATATATATTTTTTTTCCATCACTAGAGAGAGAGATGCCTTTTGCATGAATCCCTTTGATCGCTGTTATAAACTCAGATGAAATTTTATCACTGTATCCTATCTTTACAACATCAACACCATCTTTTCCTTTTGCAATAAAAAGTGCATTTCCAGATACAGCAATACCATCAGCACTACCTGAATCTAATGTGATTGTTGTTACTTTGCCATCTTTGTCAGTTTTTATGATAGACTTTTTTGTATCTGACTTGATTTCAGGTGTATTTGTAGTTGGTGATGGACTAGAGCTCCCGCATCCTAACAAAAATAGTAGAGGTAAAATTAAACTTATTGATTTTTTCATGATTATCCCTTTTGAGAGAAATCGGACTTTTAAGAGTTTAATTTATATCATTAGTATAAAAAGTATTTAAATTGCTAAAAATGGGTAGAAAGGAAACATAAGAGATGATTTGTGGTATTGATGAGGCAGGTAGAGGATGTTTAGCTGGACCTTTGGTTGTAGCAGGTGTGATTTTGAAAAAAAATATATTGGGTTTGGCTGATTCTAAAAAACTTTCACAAAAAAGACGAGAAGCATTATTTGAAGAGATTATGCAAAACTCATACTCAGAGATAGTTTTTACAGATAATAAAACAATTGATAAGATAGGATTATCATGTTCAATTAAAAACTCTATAATTAAAATAAAGAGTAAATTAAAAGCAAAACAGACCATAATGGATGGAAATACAACTTTTGGAGTAGATGGAGTGAAAGCCATTATAAAAGCAGATGATAAAATAGCAGAGGTTAGTGCTGCTAGTATTTTGGCAAAAGTTAGCCGTGACTGTTATATCATAGAACAAGCTTTAAAATACCCATTGTATAGATTTGAAAAGCATAAAGGGTATGGGACAAAGCTTCATCGTGAGCTTATAAAAGAGCATGGGTATTGTGAGTTGCATAGGCTCTCGTTTAAGATAAAGAGTATCTCTAAAAACTCTTAAATGAAGAAAGCTTTATCGATTTTTTAAAAAATAGAGTTTATCTCTGCCATTGTTAAGCTTTGAAAACCATACTCTTTTTCTAAAACTTTATAATGTTTTAGTATCTTTTCTAAAAAAGTGATATTTTCATCTGTATAGACTCCAAAATTATGCGGATGCCACCAAAGATGAAAAAGCTCTTTATTTTTTGCAGCATAGCTCATCGCATCTGTAACTCTTTTTAGGCGAAGAGAGTCTAAAAAAGAGAGTTTTGGAGAGTGAGGTCTTAAAAATCTACTAGCAGGAATATCCAAAGGTGTTGTATCTGTAGTCTTTTCTAGCTTATAAGTGTGATAACCTGAGATATTAAGATATGAGTCTATGATACGAAGCACTCTTTTTAGAGCTGTTTTTTTCTCTTTTTCACTTTTAGCTTCATAAATCCACCCTTTTTCATTTCCACGATATGCTTTTATGCCTATTTTTTTGATGACATTTATATAGTTTTTATTGTACTGGTTTCTAGGAAAGACCAGAGATTTTAACTCTATACCTTTTTTTTCAGCAATATTTTTAGCTACTTTTAAATCTTCATAAAAAGCCTCTTCATCTTGCCCTTCTTCAAGACAGTAATAGTGTGAAAATGTGTGAGTTGCCATCTCTTGATTTTCATAAGATGTAATTAAATCAATACTTTTTGGTGCAAAATGATACTCATCTTTTAGGTTTTGGTTTTGCTCTATATAGCTATATAGATTTATCTCATCATCTTTATAATTTGGTTTTATTTTGGGATAATTTTTTATAAGTTCATTTTTATCTTTACAAAAAATATATCCTAAAGTTGCCCAAGTTACATGAGTGTCATATTTTTTAAAAAGCTCTAACATTCTCTCAACTGCTTTTGGTGTGCCATCAAGATTTTTAGCATAATTTTCAACACTAACAACATCTTTCATCCCCCAGTATAGCTCAAAATCAAGCGAAATTGCAAAGACTCCGTTCATTAAGTTGACATCCCTTTAATCATAAAAAATATCAATGCAGATAAAATAGCAGCAGAGGGAACAGTTACAATCCAAGCGGTAATAATCTTTTTAGCTGTATCTCTTTTTACATATCTTACTTTTTGCGCACTTTTAATAGCTTTTTTGGCATTTTTTATCATCTCCTCTTCATCTTCTATTAGTTGATAGAGTGCGACAATTCTCTTATAGTTATCTTTTGATTTTTTATCTTGTGATAGAAGAGTATTTAACTCTGCATTGTATGCTCTTAATTTTTTCTCTTCATCTTGGACTATGATTTTTTCACTTTTTTTACTCTTTTGTTTTCCATTTGCATCTAGCCACTCTCTTAAAAAACCAACTCCAAATACTCCACCAATAGTAATATGAGTAGAACTCACAGGAAGCCCAAGCTGACTAGCAATGATAACAGTAATAGCAGCTGCCATAGCGATAGAAAAAGCTCTTATTTGATCTAACTCTGTTATCTCTGTTCCAACTGTTTTAATAAGTTTTGGTCCATAAAGAGCAAGTCCAACAGCAATTCCAATAGCACCAACAGCCATCACCCAAAAAGGGATACCAGCACTCGAAGAGATACCACCTGTGTGAACCGCATCACTAATAGCAGCAAGTGGTCCAATGGCATTTGCAACATCGTTAGCTCCATGAGCAAAACTCAAAAGGGCAGCTGCAAATATAAGAGGAATAGTAAAAAGTTTGTTTACACCATCTCTTGAGTTTTCAATATTTTTATCTTTTTTTGATATATTTTTTTTCACTAAGATATATACTACAACAGCAACTACAAGCCCCATAATCGCGGCTGTTAAAAAGCTAGGTTTTTTGGCTATTTCAACAGATGTAAATAGATATTCATTGATAAACGAAGTGATACTTGGCCAAATCTTTTTTAACCCCTTAAGAGTAAGATAAGTGACAAATGCCCAAGACATGATAGCCACATAGACAGGAACCCATTTTTTGGCCGATTTTATTCTATCGTCTTTAAATACGATTGTCTTTTTTATAGAGAGTAAAAAACCAGCAGCTACAAGACCCCCTAAAAGTGGAGATATGATCCAAGAAGCTGCAATCGCTCCCATAGTCCCCCAAGCGACGATAGAAAAACCAGCAGCTGCAATACCCGCACCCATAACACCACCAACAATAGAGTGTGTTGTAGATACAGGAGCTTTGAAGATAGTTGCTAAGTTTAGCCAGATAGCGGCTGATAAAAGTGCCGCCATCATCGCCCAGATAAATGCATCAGTATTATCACCAAATGCATCTATATCTATAATCCCTTTTTTGATTGTCTTTACAACATCTCCACCAGCGATAAATGCCCCACTAGTTTCAAAAACAATAGCAATCGCAATCGCTCCTCCCATAGTTAGGGCTTTTGAGCCAACTGCTGGGCCTACATTGTTTGCTACATCGTTTGCTCCGATATTCATAGCCATGTATGCACCAAAGAGTGCTGCTATGGCTAAAAATGTACTATTTGGAATATCTCCAGTTGATGAGAAGCTGTAGATTAGAACTACCGCCATAAAAACGAGTGCTATACCGATTTTCATAAAATCAACACCACTTGATTTCATAGCTTTTTTTTGCATCTTGTTGATGGTTTTTATTTCCATAAAGTTGGTCGTTCCCTTCTATCAAAATTAGTTTAATAGTATCTCTATTTATCTTGATTATAAATGAAATTTTATTTTTTTGTAACCATTTTGTAATGTAAATTGGTTATTATTTGTCTATAAAACAATTACACAAAGGAAAAAAATGAGAAAAATTTTACTATCTACTGTGGCTTTAGCCCTTGTTTCAAGCTCACTAACTGCAAAAGAGTCTAAGGTTGAGTCTAAAGTACCACTTTTAAAGTTCAATGGAAAACACTATCTTGGGTTTGTACATAATTCAGATAAAGATATAAGTAAATTTGAGACAAGACGAAACTATCTACAAGTAAAAGCTTATTTTGATGAAGAGTCAAAAAACCACTTTAGGCTAACTCTTGATACAAAGGATGTAGATGGAAGCTCAAACATAAGATTAAAATATGCCTATTTGTATTTAAATCTTAAAAAGTATCTGCCATTTACTGCTGTTGAAATTGGGCAGGTTCACAAAACTTGGATAGATTATGAGTCAAAACATGGCTGGAGTTATAGATCTATCTCTAAAGTTTTTGCAGAAAAAGGGGCTAACCTTACAAAGTCTGCAGATAGAGGTATAAACTTTAAGACAAACATGACAAATTTTTCAAGTGAAATAGGTATTTTTAATGGTGAAGGGTATTCAGGTGAGCAAAGTGGAAAAGGATTGTCATTAGAGGGTAGATTAACTTATCATGTTTTGGGTGGTGGAGATAAAAAACCAAAAGAATCTAGTAAATATACAAATGTATCAGTTTTTGGAGAGTTTAATACAAAAAATGAAAAATATGGAGCAGGTGATGACTATAAATGGTATGGAGTTCATGCAGTTTATAACCAAAAAGAATTTTTAGTATCAACACAATACATAGCAACTATAGATGCAATAGACAAATATGCAGGAGATGGTTATAGTGCAAATGCTATTTATAGGTTTATGAAAGATTGGAGTTTGCTTGCAAGATATGATAGTTTTGAGCTTGAAAAAGATGCAAGTGAAGAGATTAGATTGATTGCAGGAGTTTCTCATAGATACTCAAAACATGTAGAAGTAGTAGCAAATGTTATAAAAAGTGAAAAAAACTCAGTTGACGATACAGCTTTTATGTTGACAGCAGAGGTAAATTGGTAAACTTATAATAAATATATAGTATAATTAGACCATAAAAAATTAAGGGTATTTATGGCTGAGTCTAAAAATGGAAAAGTTCAAATTTGGGTTAAAAAAGAGACATTAGAGTATGAAAATGAGTTAAGAAGATTACAAGTTGAGCTTTTAAAATTTCAAAACCATGTTAAAAATAAAGGTCTTAGGGTTTTGATGATTTTTGAAGGCAGAGATGCTGCTGGAAAAGGTGGAGCCATAAAGAGAATCACTGAACATTTAAACCCAAGGGGAGCTAGAGTTGTAGCTTTGGAAAAACCATCAGACAAAGAGAAAACTCAGTGGTATTTTCAAAGATATGTTAGTTACCTTCCAAGTGCTGGTGAAATAGTTCTTTTTGATAGATCTTGGTACAATAGGGCAGGTGTTGAGCCTGTTATGGGGTTTTGTACACAAGCTGAACATAAAGAGTTTTTGAGAGAAGTTCCCGAATTTGAGAAGATGCTTGTAAACTCTGGAATTATTTTGATGAAGTTTTATATCTCAGTTAGCAAAGATGAACAGGCAAGACGATTTGAAAAAAGAAGAAATGATCCACTAAAACAGTACAAAATCTCTCCAATTGACGAAAAAGCCCAAGAGATGTGGGATGCCTACACGGTTGCTAAATACTCAATGCTTTTTTCATCAAATACCCCTCGCTCCCCTTGGATAGTAGTTCGCTCAGACGATAAGAAAAAAGCTAGAATAAATTGTATAAAACATATCTTATCTACAGTAAAGTATCCAAGTAAGATAGAAAGTAGTTTTTTAAAAACAGATAATGACATTTTGCAAACTGGTGAAGAGGAGATTAGTAGAATGGAAGAGAATTTACAAGAGGCACTTTAGTATCAATTCATCATGTTTTTGATGAAAATTATCTCTTTAAAAGATAAATCAAGGTCTTTAAACTTTTCTACAAAAAGATCAGTTTTATTACTTAACAAGTATAGTTGTCCCCCAATTTTTATTTGATGGTTTCTCTTTTAATCTCCAACCATCTTTAAGTAACTCTTTTCGTATAAGCCAATTCATCCCACCATGCCCAAAAAGTAACACTTTATTATATTTGTTTGAAAACACAAGTAACTTTAAAGATGCTTGTTGAGCTTGAAGTTTGGATTCTTTGAGTGATAAACCAATTTTACCAAAACTAAAAAAAGACAATACTCTTATAATCAACAGCCATCGCATAGGTGGCAATTTTAAAAATGGTATATCTATCTTTGGTATCTTTGCCTCATTAAACAAACTATTTTCTTCATCAATATTCAAAGAGAGCATTTTAGCAGATAATTGTGTTCGCTTAAGCGAACTTGTGAGAACCACATCTGAACCTTGGGCTAATTCTATTGTCTTTTGTGTAGGTTTACTATCTTTACAAATCCCTGAAATATCATACTTTTTTACCCAATCTTGCAATTTACTAGCATGTATCTTTTGACTATTATCCATATCTACTTTTGCATGGCGAATAAGGATGATATGTTTCACTTTTAACTAGTATAATCCAACACTTCTTTGGTAAACTCCAAAGGATATACAAAAATGATTTTAAACATTAATGAGATAGTCGCTTTATCTTTGATATCTGTCTCTACCATAGAGAGAGTAAAACCTTCTCCATCTTTCATATTTTTTGGTTTTACTTTGATAATAATTGGTTTTAGAGTCTTTAACATATTTAACATAGACTTTTGTTTTTTGGCTTTCAATCCCCCTAATATATCTCCTTCTATGTTTAAAGCTTCAATGAAAAGTGCAAAAGTATCTTTGTAGATATATTTGTTCCATGAGATATTTCCACCGTTAAAACGAAACTTGGTAGATTTGTCCGAAAATAGTTCTAGTCCTTCTATTCGTATATCTTTAACCATTTGAAAAAAGAGCTCTTCTCCACCTATACTTTTTGCATATAATAATAACTGGTCATGTAGCTGTTGCTTCTTTTTTTCAGATAAGTCTTTAAAATTCATAATATTCCTTTGTATTTAGACAGTATACCTTTTTAAATCTAGGCTGAGTACTTGCAAACTTCATTTGAAACTCCACCATCTTCTCAAAAGAATAGGTTTTGCACTCTCCCATGTCGCATCTATTATAAAAATTACTAATATTATTTTACAATGTTTTTCTACTATACTTCTTAAAATTTTCAGCCTGTTCAAATATCTCTTTAAACACTTCATCCTTTGTAATTGGAGGGTAACCATGTTTAGCCAGTAACATAATAAGGTCAACTTTAAGTTCAGCCTTAATATCATCTCTGATATTCCAATCTGTATATTTAGATTTATCATCTACAACTTTCTTTACTTCTTTAGCTAATATTATTAATTTATCATCTGGATAGTCAAAGTCAAACTTAAAAGCTATAGCTTTTAAGATGTCATAAAAAGCTTTTTCCTCAAAATCAATACCCATATCTTTAAATGATTCTTTCTCTTTTTTAAGCTCATGGTACAAATCAATAATCTCATCCGTGAAGTCCTCTAAGACGCTACTGACTAAAACATCTTCTTCTTTTCTTTCATTGTATTTTTCAACTAGGTTTGTAAATTTTTTAGAAAAATCTACAGCTTTTACTTTATTGACCTTTTTAAAATCTTCTAGTGCTTTTGCTAGTAGTTGTTGAAGTAGTTTTATCTTTGTATTTGGTAGTTTAATTTTATCAATCTTATTGATATAATCTTCATCAAATATATCTATCTGGGCTTCATCCTCAGATCCTAGTTTAAATATCTCTTCAACTCCATCACTTTTAAGAGCCTCTGCTATCATCTGCGATACTTTTGCATTCATCTGTGCAGAATCTGGTGCATCACCACGAGTCAGCTTAATCACGATTGAGCGAATTGCTAAATAAAAGTGAATATAATCTTTTTCGTTCTGAGTGAAAGCTTCACTACCGCAACATATATCATAAGCCGACTTTAGCCTTTTAACTAGATACATAAATCTTGTTTCTAACTCTTTAGTTAGTTGTACATACTCTACTGCTTTATTTAAACACTCCAGTTGCTCAGTTGGTGTTCCATCAAAATAAAGAGAAGTATCAAACTTATGAAACAGTAAGAAAAGTAAATCTAGTTGATCTTTTACAACAACGATAGAATCATTTATATCTTCAAAGTTTTGCCCATCTATCCTTGAAAATTGTTTAAGAGCTTTGTTCATGGCTGTTTTTATACCTATATAGTCAACTACAAGCCCTTTGCTTTTTGATTTGTACTTTCTATTTACTCTTGAGATAGTTTGGATAAGGCTATGCTCTTGTATAGGTTTGTCTATGTATATTGTGTCTAAAAATGGCACATCAAAGCCTGTGAGCCACATATCTACAACTATAGCAATTTTAAAGTTCGATTTTTCATTTTTAAATTGGGTATCAAGAGTCTTTCTATACTTTTTAGATCCCAGCATATCGTACAACTCTTTTTCATCATCTTTATTTCGAGTCATAATCATTTTGATTTTTTCTAATGGTAGTATCTCTCTTCTTTCTTTGTCTGTAAGCTCTACAGTTTCATCACAAACTCTTTTATCATTCCACTGCGGTCTGAGTGCAACAAGCTCTTTAAATAGTGCATAAGCAATCTTTCTACTACTTGATACAAATATAGCTTTACCTTTGACTGTAGCACCTTCGCTAACTCTATTTTCATAATGTTTTACAAAATCTTTTGCTATAGCTTTAAGTCTATCAGGGTCTCCTAGTATTTCACTCATATTTGCCATAGATTTTTTACTTGTCTCTATCTGATACTCATTAGCTCCAGCTCCTGCACACTCTTCATAATAATCTTCTATATCTTGTAATTTACTATTGTCCAGTAGCACCTTTGCAGCTCTTCCCTCATAGACAACTCTAACAGTTATCTCGTCCCTAACTGATTCAGTCATAGTATAACTATCTACTATATTTCCAAATACATCTAAAGTTGCATCTATTGGAGTGCCTGTAAATCCTACAAAAGTTGCATTGGGTAAAGAGTCATGCAAGTATTTTGCAAAGCCATAAGTTTTTTTAACACCATCTTTTGTTACTTTTACTTTTTGCTCTAGGTTGATTTGACTACGATGTGCTTCATCAGATATACAGATAATATTTGTTCGCTCACTAAGAAGTTCTAAATCTTCTGTAAACTTATGAATAGTAGTAAGAAACACCCCGCCACTCTCACGACTTTGTAACTTTTTTCTTAAATCTTCACGACTCTCTACACTAACAACTATATCATCACCTATGAAACCTTTGGCATTTACAAACTGAGAACTTAGTTGAGTATCTAAGTCTGTTCTATCTGTGATAAGTATGATAGTAGGACTTGAAAAGTCTACACTTTTCATAAGCATACGAGTTAGATAAAGCATTGTAAAACTTTTGCCACATCCAGTAGCACCAAAGTATGTACCACCTTTACCATCTCCATGAGGTCGTAGATGAAGTTTTATGTTTTCATAGAGTTTTTTTGTGGCATAGTACTGAGGATAACGACACACTATCTTTTGTTCATCTTTTGACTTATCAGGCATGTAGATAAAGTTATGGATGATATCTACTAATCTTTCTTTGTTAAACATCCCAGCAATCATAGAGTACATAGAGTCTATCCCATCTACATCTATCTCGTCACCAGTTATCTTTCTCCAAGCATAAAAGAACTCATAGGGTGCAAAAAATGAACCTGCTTTATTGTTCACTCCATCACTTATGATGCAAAAGGCATTGTATTTGAAAAGCTCAGGTATATCTCTTTTGTATCTTGTAGTAAGTTGGACAAAAGCATCATGAAGTGTAGCTTCTTCTCTTATGGCACTTTTAAACTCAAACACGACCAATGGCATACCGTTTATATACAGTATGCCATCAGGTATTCTTCTTTCATAACCAACTATTTCGAGTTGATTTACTATTTTAAAATTGTTTTTTTCTACATCTTCGTAGTTTATAAACTGTATATGAATGTCTTTGGCTACTGCATCTTCTCTTTTAAAGATAAAACCATCAGATACAAGCTTCATGATGGATTTGTTTGTATCGTACAGATCACTAGCTGGATATGATTGTAGTTTTCTTACTATTTGAGTTATTTCGCTATCAGTAATATTATCAGTTTTGTATCTATCACTCAAATACTCTTTTAAATCATCTTTGAGTAGTACTTCACTCTCATTTCTATTTATCTCTTTACCGTATTGATAGCTAATATCTTGCTCTTGGAGTAGTTCTATAAATGCTAGTTCTAGTTTTTCTTCTGTAAATTTTGCCATTATTTTATATCCATATCTAATAAAAGTTTATCAAAATCACTTATATACTGTTTATCTTGTATAACTCTATATTTTTCATATTCACCATGAGCTTTTAGTTT
>Ga0256834_1000333_pt1 | contig 34763 bp, 25 predicted proteins | sample 4281140metaG_FD_190536 | JGI IMG/M metagenome (GOLD analysis project Ga0256834, IMG submission 190536) | Hydrothermal vent microbial communities from East Pacific Rise, Pacific Ocean - 4281-140 | ecosystem: Environmental > Aquatic > Marine > Hydrothermal vents | place: Pacific Ocean: East...
CTAAGCACCTCACGCCTATCCCATTCTTTAGCCTTTTGTTCATCCACAAAAAGAACAACATGATAATGATTTGACATTACCGCATAAGCACAACAATCAATAGCAAACACATCGGTTTGCGATAAAATTTTCTCCCGAATCCATTCACGCCTATGGTCGTAATTAACGCCCGAATATTTATCATCCCCAAACAAAAATGCCCGCCGAACACAGCGCACATAGCAATGGTAATAGGGCGTATCTGATAATGATATTAAACTTCGTCTTGGTACTGTCATATTACTCTCCTTTTCATTGTTTTCAACCATTATAGCGCATAATGAATTTTATGTAAATAATATGGGTGTCCACTTAAACTTCCACTCCACTTAAACTTCCTCCACTTAAACTTCCTCCACTTAAACTTCCTCCACTTAAACTTCCTCCACTTAAACTTCCACTTAAACCCTCCTCACTTACTACACTTAAACCCTCTGCTAGCGTAGGGAGAAGTGCCTTTTTCAGGGTTGACTAAATACTTTTACAACCGTAAGATTTCCAACTTTGCTTGGTGAAGCGATTAAAAAGCTCGTTTCTTAATTTTTACTCGATAGAAATGTAAAAAGCCAAGTCATTGTACTTGGCTTTTTTTATGAAAGCTGAATTCGTGTTATAGTGTCCTTTATCTTTATAGCTAAATTAGAGAAATCACATGAAAAAAATAATTGCCAGTACATTATTAATGTTAGTGTCCCTTACAGTATGTGCAGAGAGTTCAAAAATTGAGAATGGTTATGAAATTCATTATAATGCTTTTTCTACTGATTTTTTAACGCCGCAAGTCGCCAAGCAATACAATATTGGACGTTCAAAAACCAAAGGTATGATTAATATCGCTGTAAGAAAACTGCATGGCGGTGATACATCGACTTCCACAGCAGTAATGGCGCGCATTGATTTAAAAGTTCAAAATCTTTATGGGCAACAAAAGGAAGTGACTTTAAGAAAGATAAGTGAAAATAATGATGAAGCTATTTATTATATAGGCACGTTTTCAGTAAGTTCTCGCGAAACAATTAACTTCAAAGCTAATGTAACTCCAAATGGCGAACGAAACTCGATTGAAATTAAATTCAGCCAAGAATTTTTTACCGACTAAAAGAAGTGCTATAAATCTTTATAGAGGTAATTTTTGCCTTTTGGGTGATTTTTAAAACGTCTATGTACCCAGAGGTACTGTTCTGGATGTTTCTTTATTTGCAGCTCAAATAATTGGTTCATTTTTAATAAGGAATTGCTTATATCGTTTTGGTGAAAATATTCCAATGCAGGTAAAAACTGAATAACCCACTTGCCCTTTTCTCGAAAACAAAACCAAGGTACGACTGATGCACTACTTGATTGAGCAATGCGAACAGGAGCAATAACTGTTGCAGCAGGCTGCTTGAAAAAATCAATATATTCGCATTGGTAAGAAAAGTTTTGGTCAGGAATATAAAAAATACAGCGGTTGTTTTTTAGTGCTTTCAACACGCTACGCAAGTCTTTTTTGTCTATGGTTTTTTCACAATGGGCTCTTCTGGCTTTATCTATAAGAGCTTCAAAAACTTTGTTGTTGTGTTGCCTGCCTAAGATAAAAGATGGCTTCTCTAATTTAATATTGATGGCACGACTGGCAAGTTCTATTGTATGTAAATGACAGCTCATCAAAATACACCCCTTGCCTTTTGTTAGTGCAGTATGTACATGCTGTAGTCCTGAAAATTCAAAGTCACCAATAAATTTTTTATCCTTGCTCCAATAAGCTATAAGCATTTCAGAAAAGCCAATGCCAGTTGAGATTAAATTTGCTTTGAGTAAAGATTTTTGTTGGTTCTGTTCTAAATCAGGAAAACACAGTTCGATATTTCGCCTAGCTATTTTTTTACGTTTATTAGGAATAGCCCAAGTAAGATAACCAATAATTTTGCCGAGAAAAATAATAACTACCAAGGGAAGTTTGGCAATTAATTTAGCAATTCCAATAAAAAAGTTGGTTTTGATTTTTTGAATTGTCATGCCTTATTTGGAAGTCTTATTTAACAAGTCGTAGAGTTTAGCATATTTCAAGTAGGCGTAACGGGTATTTAATTTAGCATTGATAAACCCTGCTTTACCATTAAAAATCTGTCTACGAATAAAGTATTGTCTAAAAAAGTACCAAATCGGATAGAGTGTCAGTTTTAATTTTCCAACCTTTTTACCTTTTTGAAATTTTTGTTCTGCTGCTAATTGTGCATAGTGATTTATCTTTTCAAGTTTAACCGCAATAGAGGTCTCGCCATAATGCATGATAGTGGCATTTAAAGGTGAAACTTTACCTTTGCTCTTAATTGACTCATGAACCAAATCATGAGAAACATAACAAGCTCTTTTGTCAAACAGTCGTGTAAATTTATTTTGATGAACAAACTGATGTGACCACTGCCAAAAAACCCATTCTCGACGAGGCAGTTTGTAGGCAGAAAATTTTGGTTCTGTCATTTTCCATTGAACTATAGTTTGTTGTGCTTTGCTTGTCAGGTATTCATCTGAGTCCAGTAATATCACCCAATCATTGGCACACAAATTAATGCCATCTTGTTTTTGTTGCCAAAACCCTTTAAACTTTTGCTGGTGAATTGTACACGGTAATTGCTTGAGAATTTCAATTGTTTTATCTGCACTAAAAGAATCAAGCACGATAATTTCATCGGCAAAAGATAAAGACTTGACGCACTTGCCAATAGTATCTTCATTATTAAAACAGGTGATGAGCGCAGATAACTTAGGCATTTTTTTGGCTCGATAAGATTAAGCCCATACCAAAAAACCAAATACAGATAGACCAGAATGAGGAGAATATAGAGTAAGTACTTGTTATCGGTAAAAAAGCACTGATTAAGGCAATCATAAATGCCCAAGAATAGTGCTTATGGTAGTTGTTTTTAATAAAATAGAATAATTTGTAAATAGCAAAAAACACTATAATCAAGCCAACAATGCCTGTTTCGGCTAATACTTCCAAAACCCAGTGGTGGGCATGCATAGCCACGCCGCCCTTGGCTTGCCAGACATCATCAACCTCGGCATAATCAGGGTAAGCCACACGAAATGCACGAGCACCAATGCCGTTAATTGGGTGTTCTTTAATCATGCTAATAGAGGTCTCCCAAATTGATAGTCTATCGGCTAAGGCAAAATCTATAGCAGATTCTGAGGTAGAAAAAATAGCTAAAGAACGGTTAATACGCTGTTGAAAATCAGTAGAAAAAAGCCATAAAACTGACACTAAGACACTAGCAATAATGCTGGTTTTAAACAATAGCTGCCAACGGCGTTGTTTGACATGATGGAGCCAATACGCAACCAATGTAAAGAGCATCATTATCCAAGCGGAGCGTGTGCCTGAAAGAATAATAACAACAATCATAAGTAGAACACTTATCCAACGCATGAATGATGGAAGATTTCGCATAGCAATCATAACAACAGGCAAAGCAAGGGCTAATAATGGCCCTAATTTAACATGATGTTCACCAAATATTCCATTTAAACGCCCTTCATAACTGGCTCTGCCAATAAGGTCAAAACCAACAATATATTGAATGAGAGCATCAATCGTCCAAAATAAGGTCAACCACGACACTAATTTAAAAAGCCAAGGAATGTCCTTTTTCTCCACATAAAGTAACAAAGTAATTCCTGCCAAATAAAAGCGCAGACTTGCCAATGCCACAGTGAATGTTTTTTCTTGCCAGTAGGAATCCAAGGCAGAAATCATTACTATTAAGAAATAACTGGCAAAGACAATGCTTAAGATTTTGAATTGTGGCATTTGCGCTAGTTTTGCAGAGTGTTTGACTAAGCCATAAATCCCACTCAGGGACAAAATCAATAAAGGCAGTTCAGTGTATCGGGAAAAAGGCAGCAAAAAGATGACCAAAACAAACAAGCCTATAACTGCTTTAGATGAATTAACTTGCATGTAAAGCGTCCTGATAAAGAGAATGGGTTTGATTGAGCATGTTGTCTAAAAGATAGGGCTGTTTATTTTCTACTTGTGGTTTTGTAGCCAAAATCAAATTAATTTTGTCAGCTAATTGTTGAGTATTGCCAACATCGACTTTACCTTGCTCAAAAAGAGTGTCTAATATCTCACCAACACCACCGTGATTATAACCAACAACAGGCGTGCCAATTGCCAGAGCCTCAATAACGGTTCGACCAAAAGACTCTGGGCGAGTAGATGCAGAAACAACCACGTCAGCTATAGCATAAAGTGGCGTCATGTCTCGTTGGATTTCAACCCAATGTACACGATGCTTAACACCATGTTCTTTAAACCAATGGTATAAACGAGCAGCAAACATATCATTCCCTGGATCGGCAGTTAAGACCAGTTTGGCATCATTATCCGTACTTTTTAACCATGGCAATAAATCTTTAGTACCCTTTAAACGGGTTAAACGTCCAGGTAATAAAACGATTTGGTGTCCAACCAGTTGGTGGTGCTTTTTGTACCATTTTTGCAGCCACAAAACATCAGGTTCAAAACCATAGGGGAATTCTTTAGGGTCAATGCCACGGTGGATCAGCACTGGACTAGATTTTAAATCCTTTGGATAATTATTTTGAATATAATCTGCTGCCGTTTGCGAAACAGCAATGATTTTGTCTCCACGAGCCATTATGGATGAATAACGCTTAACCGTATATAATCCATGAACAGTGGTGATGAATTGGGGTTTATTATTCTTGATTCTCTTCATCGCTAAATAAGCCAACCATGCAGGAAAACGTGAACGCGCATGAACAATATCCACTTTTTTGTCGATAAATAGCTTTTTAAGTTTGTTGATTAATAAATAAGACAAAGGTGATTTTTTGCCCACTTGGAGTTGTATGTGTTCAACTTTTTGGTTTAATTGTTTGCACATCGTTCCACCAGCAGAAATGACAATCGAAGTATCGCCACAAGCAGCAATATGGTTTGCTATTTCTACTGTGCCACGTTCAACACCACCATTATTGAGAGCGGGTAGTAGTTGTACAACAACCAAAGGTTTTGACATTTATTTAGTAATTAAAGTGTATTTGGTACTGCAATAGGGGCAACAAGCTTTTCCAGATTTACTTAAATCAAGATAGACTTTGGGGTGAGAACTCCAAGAGGGCATGTTTTTGTTTGGGCAGGCAATAGGTAAATCTTGCGGTTTTACTTCAATTGTTTTTTGGTTCATTATTCATCTCTGCGGATTTTTAGGGTATTATAACAATTTACTTATCGAAACAGCAAGAATTGAAAAAGTTAAAACATATTTGGATTTTCAGCGATAGCATCAAGGGTCATGAAGTTCAATCACTTGCCTTAGCTACAAGCTTGTCGAGTCACATTTCACTCTATCATTGCATGATTCGACAACCCTGGCTAAGCTTTGCTCCACGCATATTGCCGCGATTTGGGCGAAATATTGTATGGAAAGGCAGTAAACCAGATATTCGCAACCCTCCTGATTTAATTATTACATGTGGGAGACGAATGGCTGCTATTGGAAAATTTTACAAAAGAAGTACAAGCTCTCAACATATTCAAATACTAAACCCAGGGGATGGTCCTAAAAAATACGATATATTAATATGTCCTGAGCATGATAATTTACATGGGGCAAACGTCATTACAACAAAAGGAAGTTTGCATGGGATAATGGCTGAAAAATTAGCAGAGTACAAAATCAATCAACAGTATGCAAATAGTGTGGTTTTATTGTTAGGAAATCCTGATGAAGCATTTTTTACTCAATTAGAAAGCTTGAAAGAACGAATTCAACAAAGTTTCCCGCAATATAGCCTTATTGTTTGTGGTTCAAGACGAACACCTGAGAAGTATTTTACAGTTATTAGGAAAACATTTAAAGGAGCAATACAAGTGTGGTTATCAGAAGAAGACGAAGAAAACCCTTACTTGTCACTATTAGCTCAAGGCAACATCTTTGTTGTGACCGCCGATAGTATTAATATGGTTAGTGAGGTTTGTGCAACAGATAAACCTGTTATTGCTATTGCACAAAATGCTATTTCACCAAAACATAAGCGTTTCATTCAATCAGTCAATGAGCGTTTAAGTCAGTTTGAAACTATCAAAGAGCAAAATACCCCACTCAATGAATTAAATAGATTGCAAGAAGAGGTCACTAAGAAATTGAAATAAATATTGTGACTAAAATACAGTCCAGTTCATTTGCCACCAGTCAAGAAACTCTTCAAAGTCAATGCCACCATTACCGTCAAGGTCAATGGTATTGAATCCACGGATTGCCATCTCTCGACTGGCACTAGGAGCTAATATTTTAAACAGCTCAATAAATTCACGCTCTTCTAGTAAATCATTATGGTTTCTATCGAAAAATTCAAAGTGATCTCTAATCTCAGCAATTTCAGCATCGGATAGTTTTGACATGTTTTCTCTCATAGTGTTTTTTATTTGATTAGATTTTAGATGAATTTAGTAGAAAAAGATAATGAAAAATAGGATAAAATAAAAGGAAATTAAATTTATCTCATTCTTGCGTTCTGACAACAGCAACAATTACCCAAATTTGGATAATTGATTTTAGATTATGAGAAGATTTAAATATTTCTTAAATTGTTTATTTGCTTTGCGTAAAGTATATTTTGGATCTGTAATACATTTTACCGCTGCTTTTTCAATAAAACCCATGATACTTAGAGCGGTTAATTCCGCAGAGGTGGCAAGATTAATACGCTGCTCTTTACTTGCTTTTTGTAAGCTGTTTTTTAATAACTGTTCACTTTTATCCAAATTCAAAAGATTTAAGACTTCATTGTCACGAATACCTAGTACCAGTATTTCAAGGTATACACATAGATCGGCCTTGTTAGCAAGCTCGGCAATAAACTCTTTTACTATGTATTGTAGCAAGGTTTTAAAATTTTTCGCATCATCTAGTAACGCAAATGCCTCGTCAATTTCCTGATTATCTTTTTCTATAAAAGCTCGAATCAATGAATTTTTATTTTTAAAATATCGATAAATATTACCCAAGCTAATGTCAGCTTCAGTGGCTATGTCTCTCATTGTTGTCTTTGTTAGCCCGTTATTAAAGAAACAGTTCTTGGCAGCTTTTAGGATTCTATTTTGCTGTTTAATGATTAAATCTGTATTTGTTTTTTTCATAATCGTTCCAATAATGAACAAGCGTTCATTTTAAGTTGACAAGGTCAGTGATAAATAATAACATGAACACTTGTTCATTATAATACAGGAGATTACAAAGATGTTTAAAATATTTTTTATTTTTACTTTAATTACAAGTTTAACAGTCAATTCACAGAATCAAGAGTCAACAAATATTATTGCAAAATTCGATTATGATATTTTGCTAGAAGGAGACAATACAGGTGCTATGAGTATGAAAGTATTACAACTTTCAAACAATGAGTACAATATATTAACCAAGAGTGATATTGAATTATCGGGCTGGTGGGGAAAACACTTGGTGCATTCAAATTTGGTTGAACAGTTTTCAAGTTCAGGTAGGTTATTAAAAGCAGATAATATGATAATTGATGGAAAAAAAGCCTATTGGACAAAAATGATACTAACGGAAGATGAACTATGGACATCTTCTGTTCAAGTAAAAAGCATAGAAGAACATGAAGAGGAAGAATTTATTGGCATGATAGCAAATATTGGCAGCATGTTTGTTGCTGGTGCAGGTGATGTACTTGCTGTTTCCAATCTCTTGTTTGCTGGTGCGGAGTCATCTCATAATAATATAAGATTATCACAAAATTCATACGATACCAGTTTTAATAATATACCTTTTTATTGGCTCAAAAATAATAAAAGTTTACCAGATGAAATAAATATTCTCGATAGTGATACCTTATCTATATACACGATGAAAACAGAGGTTTATAAAACTGAAACTAGCAATCAAGAAATTTTTGACTCTTCGGTTTATCATTATGTTTTAACTACAAAAAAAGGTGAACCTTTACATCTGTGGCTAGCAATTGATGACAATAATATCCCGCATTTTATTCGTTTAATAGGGGAAGATGAAGATGGTCCTTTTCAAATTAATTTGAAATAAATCTAGTGACCTATGAAAAATAGAATAATCGGAATTGACGTAGCACGGGCATTGGCAATAATCGGCATGATTATTGTCAATTTCAAAATTGCCTTTGGTGAACGAGGTGGCGAAATTGCCAAACTGTTTGCCAGTATTTTTGAAGGTAAAGCCTCTGCTGTGTTTGTTGTGCTTGCTGGTATTGGTATAGCATTTATGTCAAACAATGCTATTAAAAGTAATGATAAATTAAAGTTAGCAAAAACTAGAATGAAAATTGGCAAGAGAGCAATTTTTCTTTTAGTTATCGGTTTGTTATTTATACCTATTTGGCCAGCCGATATTCTGCATTTTTATGGAATTTATATGTTGCTAACACTGTTATTAATATCCAACAGTCGTCAGTTGATATTTAGTGTGGCTTTGATACTTATTTTTGTTTATCCATTAATGATGCTAATTTGGAATTATGATACTGGCTGGAACTTTGAGACATTTGAGTATTCGGGTTTATGGTCAGTCTCTGGATTTTCACGCAATTTATTTTTTAATGGATTTCATCCTGTCATTCCATGGACTGCATTTATGCTACTGGGTTTATGGTTTGGTAAACATGATTTATCTAATGATAGGTTTATAAAAAAATCTATTATGGTTAGTAGCATTATCTTTATAATCACGTTAATCATCTCAAAAGTTTCTATCATATTTCTTGCAGAAGGAGACCAATCTATTGCAGCAGAGTTAAAAGAAATTTTAGCAACAAGCCCAATGCCACCACTACCAATCTATATGATTTCTGGCAGTAGTATTGCCATTTTGGTTATTTCAATATGTATATTAATTGCCAAAAAATACCACAGCCATTTAATAATCATTGCATTAACCAAAACAGGACAGTTGGCTTTAACTTTTTATGTTGCTCATGTTGTGATTGGCATGGGAATTTTGGAAGCTATAAATCCTGTTAAAATGGGTCAATATTCAATTGAGTTTTCTGTTATCTATGCATTAATATTTAGTCTTTTATGTATTTCATTTGCCATGATTTGGACTCACTATAGAAAAACTGGACCACTTGAATGGCTGTTGAGGAAGTTTTAATGTAACTACTCACACCAGTCATTCCTGCGAAGGCAGGAATCTATAGGGTAATTTGTATCATTAATTACTGCCCTTCACACTAATATTTATGAGATTACCGCCTTCGCGGCAATGACGGTGGGTGTGAGTAGTTACGTTTTAATAAGTATTAAAGAGTAGAGAGATTCAATTAATTTTCTAAAAACAAAAGTATGTTGCCTTTTGTGAATTCTATAGTAATTATGTCGGTTGTGGCTTGGTTGCGTATAGCGGTTTTATTTTTTACCATATTTAAATCTAAGTTTTGCAAAGGATATTTTAGCCCGATGCTATTAACTTTTTTTGCTTTAGGAAATGGAAAGAGTGAGATTATTTTACCTTTTGCGTTATGTATTTTTGTTTTCTCGTTGATAAAATAATAGCTTTGCCTGTCGTCAAAAAATTTTAATGAAAGCTTCTTTTTATATTTTAGTGCGGTACTCATATTGCCTAAAAAGTGGTCTTGTTCTAGTCCATTAGCCGCAAAAATATCTACGTGAGTAAAGCCGTGTTTGAGGATAATTTTTAATGCCTTTTCAAAGTCTGTAAAGTTCTGGTCAGGTGTATGAATATTCTCTATATTCTTAGGTAATGACTTAATAGAGTCAAAATCGCCAATAATTAAGTCTGGTTTGATGTTTAGACCTTGCAGGTGTTTGTATGCACCGTCAACACAGTAGATACTTGTATATTCATCTAGCTTAGGTGCTTTTTTTGGTGATTCTCCGTTAAGAAAAAGTGCAACTTTTATCATGGATATAATTATAACCAATGACTGTTATGCAAGCTAAGTTTTTTTGCGAATTAAAAACAATTTACACTCTATATCAATTGTCAATTATTGTTAACAGTTGAGTTGAGCAAGTTTAAACAGTTGTTAGTATATTCTTTTTATGTATAATACGGCACAAATTAAATTGTCATTAAGAACAACGCTTAGCCTGCCACTAAAAATTTACCTTTTTCTAGATTTTTAGTAAATTAAGTAAGGTCAAGTTGTATGAATCATAAAACTATAGTTGGGTTTTTTGCCAACAAAATAAACATAACATCAATTTTTCTTGTATTGATGTTTTCTCAATTAGTGCACGCTCAAGTGCCAAGTGTTTCCCCAATAGCCAACCAAAATGAATTTCCTGGAGAGTCTTTTTGTATTGATGCTCCAATTGTGAATACTGGTCCGCCAGGCTTTGGTCCATATTTACAATTAATTGTCCCAGCAGGTCTGATATTTGATTCATCATCATTGTTTGGAGGGGCTGTTACGGTAACAAATTTGGGACCTTTCCCAGCAGCTCCAGGAAATCAGTTGACGGATACTATTATTTCTCAACCTGTTACTGGGATTGAGGGGGATACATTAATTTTGTTACAGCCTCCTATTGGCTCTGTTGTTGCCGGTGGACCTGATTTAGATATTGAAATATGTTTTACCATTGATGCAGCTGCACCAGTAAACGTACCATTGAATGTGTCTATTACTCCAGTTTATGAGTTTGGTGATACGCCAACAGGTGATAATGGTCCAATAATAGGAGCAGCTACCAATTTTGCAGTTACACCTATATTGGTAGAGTTTAGAAAGTTGGATACGGCACCAGAAGATGAGCGACCTCCGGGCACGACAGCTTGGCCGGTGACTTATTCATTAGTTGCAGATGTTGCTACTGGCAATACAATTAACAACATTGTTGTTTCCGATGTGTTGCCTGCAAATTTTCTAATTGATTTAGGTTCAATATCAATAACTGGTAACGGAGTTGCTTGCGTTTCTTCCGTTGTAGCAGGTACTTTGTCTGTTACCTGTAACTCTGTAACAGGTACGGGTGCCGATGATATTGTGATTGAATATACTGGTCACTATCAAGATGTTTTGGATGAAGCAACTTGTGACTCTACTTTGGCAACTAATACAGCAACATTTGATGGAGAGTTTGGTGGCACTGCAATTACTCAACTTACCGATACGCGTGTTGTTCAAATTGAACATTTAAGCATTCAAAAATCTGCTTCTCCAACCCCTCCAGCAACGGTCACACCAGGTGCTACTGTTACTTTTTCTTTGTCAATCCAGTTGTCAGAATTTGCTGATGCTAACAGTTTGCAGCTACAAGATATACTTGCCGATGGTTATACCTTTGTTCCTGGGTCAGAGGCCTTTACTGGCGGAGCCATTACTGCAACTGTTACCGACAATGCACCAAGTCCTGGTGAAACAACACTTGATTTTGATGTGACAGCAGTTACTGGAAACATTGCTGGAGGAACAGGCTATATCTTAAGCTATCAAGCAACAGTAGATTCTTTTTATAATAATGGCGATTCCTTACTTGCAAGTGATAGTTTGGCTAACAATATAACTGCAACTTATTCTCTAACTCAAGGAGCGGCAAATTGTACCGATACATCATCAGCTAGAACAGTGATTTCTCCAGTAGCTATAAGCAAAGAACTGATAACTGCAGGACCTTACCAACCTGGTGATGTTGTTACCTATAGATTGTCTATGAGCGTACCATCAGGAGATACAAATAATGTCGTATTTACAGACTTTTTTCCATTGCCTGTTTTTGTTGCGACAACGATTAATACTAATACAAATCTAGGAGCTAATCCAGATATATCTTTGAGTGCTACAGATACTTTAGGGTTGACACCAACTTCAATTACAGTAGATGCTGCGACAAATAGTTTAGTCATTACTTGGCCCAATATATCAACGGCAGCAGCACAAGTTTTGTCAGTTGAAGTAAATGTTGCCGTAACAACGGAACCATTTGCCGACAATTTAAGCTTGTCTAATTTATTGCAAGTTAGTACAGAAAATACTGGTGCGATAACGGCTACAGATGTGACACCGGTTCTTATACAAGTCAGATCTCCTGAACTGGTTTTAACCAAAGGTGTATCTGCAAGTGATCAAGGCACAATAATGCCTGCTCCTGCTGTGTTACCCGTAAATGGTAATCTTGTTGATGGTGACGCAGGTGACTCTATTAGCTTTACCATTACTTTAGAGAACCAAGGAGGAGCGCCTGCTCATGATGTAATTATCACCGATCCAGCAGTTGCGGAGCTAACGGCTTGTGCAACAACAAGCATCGTTGATGGTACAGGCGCAGCACTAGCGGTTGGCGGAACATTAACAACAGGTCTAACCTTGACAAATCCATTAGCAGCAAACGATGGAACACTAGGTGCGCCTTATGCAGCGGATACAGCTCTTGTAACATTTAGTTGTACGTTGGCAGCTAATGTTGCAGCAGGTTCGGTTGTTACTAATACGGCATCAGCAGTTTTTGCATCAACCAATGGCGGAACAACATTTTCACCAGTTAATGATATTGCAACAGTTACAATTTTAAATCCTTTGATTGTTAAAACTATTTTATCTACAGCACCAAATGCGGATGGTGATGACTCTACTGTTACTATTGGTGAGACGATTCAATACCAAGTTGTTATGACAATTCCAGAAGGGGTAACACCTGTATCTTCTTTGGTGGATACTTTGGATGCAGGTTTGTTGTTTCAGAGTTTTGATTCAATAACAGCCGTAGCAGGTGTAACGACCTCACATGTAGGTAGTTTTCCAGGCGTGTTGGCTGCTGCTACTGGAATTGGCACGGCAACTGCGACATTCCCTTTTGATGATATAACTAATACAAACAATGATAATGCAACCGTTGATACCATTATTATCACTTATACAGTTGTAGTTGATGATGTTCTGGCAAATAGCAATGGTCAACTCAGAAATAATAGTGCAACATTATCTTACACAGGTGGTAGCGAAACAGGTACTGCACCAAATGTAACCATCCAAGAACCGAACTTGACTATTAATAAAACAGTTAGCCCAGCAACAGCTGATGCTGGTGACACAGTATCGTATACAATAGTTGTTACCAATACTGGACCAACAACGGCTTACGGATCAACTGTTTCAGATGCTTTGACTAGTCCATTCCTTAATTTAACTTCTGGTACTGTCACGACTACACAAGGCGTTGTTACAACTGGTAACACAGGTGGCGATACAACAGTAGCGGTTAATGTTGGAGATGTGGCAGCAGGAGTAACGGTGACAATTACTTTTGATGTGGTACTAGATGCATCAACGCCATCTGGTGCAAGTATTGTTAATACTGGCTCAATTGATGGGTATTCATCTTTACCTGGTGGTAATGGAAGGACTTACGGTCCAACAACAGATACTGCAACCGTTACAGGTATTGCTGCGATTGTGACAAAATCAACATTGTCTGCAACAAGTACAGAGCAATCAGGCGGAGTTTCGGGTCAAGGTAATGGTGCTTTGGTAGATTTAACTATTGGTGAAGAAGTTACTTTTGAAATTGTGGCTACTTTGGCAGAAGGCGTTTCTCCTTCGGTAGTTATTACCGATACATTGCCTAATAATGCTACAGGGCATATGGATGTCACAGGTTTTAATATAGTCTCGATTGGTGCTAATTTAACACCAACAACGGCAGCTCCGGCAGACTCTAACCCAGCAACAAATATACTAGCACTAGATTTTGGCTCTGTTACTAATGTTGTTGATAATGTAGTCAATGCAGATGATCAAATTGTTATACAAATAACAGCAATAGTTGTTGATGCTGGTGTCAATAGTGGCTTAGAAGTTTTAACTAACAATGTTATGGTTCAATACAATGGAGGTTTAAATGCCTCAGCTTCATCTGATATTGAAGTGGTTGAACCGCGTATGACGGTTAATAAAACAGGCTCAACTACAACAGCAGATGCAGGTGATACTATAACTTTCACAATTACCGTAGAAAATTTATCGGCAAACAATTCGCAAGCCAATGCTTTTGATGTGGATTTGGCAGATATTATTCCTGCTGATTATACTTATGTTGCAGCGAGCTTAACACTAGTGTCAGGACCTGCGGCAGATGTAGGAACTTTAATCGAAAATGCTGGTACGATTCAAGCACATTGGACACAATTTGATTTGGCTCAAAGTGCAGTTATTACTTATCAAGTGACTGTTAATAACAGTATTGCACCACAACAAGTAGTAATCAATACAGCTCAAATCAACTGGTCTTCTATGCCAGGGGCTAACGCCAATGAAAGGGCTGGTTCTGTTTCAGAGTCCCATAGTGTGACCATGAGTGCTCCAGGTCTAGTGAAAACTGTATTTACAACATCAGAGGCAAGTTCAGGAACAGCGATTAATGGTGTTGAGGAAGATATTGTTATTGGTGAGACTGTTACTTATCGCTTCACGGTAACAATACCTGAAGGAACCTCGGCAGCAGCTGCTGTTACTGACCAATTACCAACAGTTTCAACAATCATGGATGTTGTGAGTTCGCAAATTGTGAGTATTGGTGGGCAACTGTCCTTTACTCCAGCAACAGTGGTTGTCGGTCAAGCAGGTTTTGCCAGTGATAACGATGGTGATACATATAATGATAGTGTTGACTGGGCATTGGGCGATGTTTTCAATATGCCTGATGGATTAAATGATAGCAATGACCAAATCGTTTTTGAAGTAGTGGCTATGCTAGTAGATGAGCCTGTCAATCAAAATGGTGGCAATGATATTGTTAATACTGCTACCTTTGTAACGGGGCTTATTTCATCTTCAGATACTGCATTAATTGACATTATTGAACCTATAATTAATGTTACCAAGGCAACAGTACCCAACGCGATTACCGCAGATGCAGGGGACATACTGGATTATCAAATAACTATCACACATGATGCGGCATCAAATGCAGATGCTTTTAACTTTACTGTAACAGATGTTTTGCCAGTACCTGGTACGATATGGTTAGGGTTTACTAGTTCAACTTGTGGAGCAGTTACAACCGATGCATCGGTCGTGCCAAATGTTGTCTTTACATTTGACGAGCTATTAGTAGCAAATGGCAGTTGTGTAATAAACTACCAGGTTACTGTTGATGCAAGCGTAAATCCAACTGAAACATACCAAAACACGGTAACGGCAAGTTATCAATCAACGGATGTTCCTAATGCAGAAACTCGTACCAGTTCAGATATGGATAGTGCCAGTTTCATCACTCCTGACCCTGCAATCATAAAAGTATCTGCGGGCAGTTCTTTGGGTGATACAGGAACAATGGTTCAAGATGGTTTGTTATCTGATTTGGCTATTGGTGAGGAAATTGATTTTACTTTGACGGTAATCTTCCCAGAGGGTGTTACGACTAATGCGGTTGTGGTTGACTCCTTGCCGATATTAGTCTCTGGTGGGATTCTTGAAGCTGTTTCTGCATCGGTTGACTCAATTGGTGCCAGTTTAACTTCAACTTTACCAGGAATACCAGCACTATCAAATGTAGATGCTGATGCTTACGATGACACCATAACATTTGATTTTGGAACGGTTGTTAATATACCTGATGGTATAGTAGATGGTAATGATCAAATTATAATTACAGTTACAGCTCGCGTAGTTGATGAAGCAGTAAATGTAAACTTAGATACATTGACAAATACAGCGGTCTTTACTTACGGTGTAGGTACGATGTTATCGGATACATCAGATGTGGAGATAGTTGAGCCTATCTTAGCCTTAGCTAAATCAATGGGCCCAATGGTTGATGGTCTGATTCCCGTGACTTTAACCTTCACCAATACAGGCACAGCACCTGCTTATGATATAACTATTGAAGATATATTTGACACAAACATCTGGGATGTTGCCACTATTGCTGCGGTAACAACACCGACAGGTTATATTTTTGCTTCAACTGCAGGGCCTGGTGCTAATCAACAAACAGTAAGTTATACAACAATCAACTCTGCAACTGATTTTATTGCGGCAGGAGCAACTCAAGTCTTTACTTTCAATATTGCTTTACGTACAGATATTGTACCGCCAGCGACATTGAACAATACGGCGACGGTAACAGAGGTCAGTTCACTACCTGGAGCTAATCCTAATCAAAGAGATTTATCTGATATTGTAGCTAATGCATCTTTAGCAATTCCGTTACTAGATTCGGATAAGTCGGTTACATTGGTTGCAGATAGCAATGGCTCAGGTGGTGCAAGCCCAAGTGAAGTGTTGGAATACACTATAGTGGTAACCAATACAGGTGCAGGTGATGCAAACAATGTAACAGTTGTTGATGCACCAGATGCCAATGTAACATTGAATATTGGCTCAGTAACAACAACAATTGGTGTGGTATCGATTGGTAATGGTGTTGGTGATGCAATAGTTGATGTGGCAGTAGGCACAATACCTGCTGGCGGCTCAGTGACTATCGTTTACCGAGTAACCATTAATGACCCACTTGCTGATGGTGTAACAGATTTAGTCAATCAAGGTTTGATTGAATCAGATGAAACCCCAGATTTGAATACTGATGACCCAACTACAATGCCAAATGATGACCCAACCATCATTGCAGTTGATGCAGCTCCAGACTTGCTTGTAACCAAAACAGATGGTGGAATTTCAACCACTGAAGGTGGGATTGTGGTTTATACAATTAGCTACAGCAATATCGGCACCCAAGATGCTACAGGCGTTGTGATTACTGAAACAGTTCCTGCCAATAGTGTCTTTAATGCAGCCAGCAGTACAGGTGTTTGGAGTTGTGCTGATGGCAGTCCTGCTGGAACGGTTTGTACGCAGACTGTTGGCAATGTTAATGCAGGAGACCCTGTTGCCACAACCGACTTTGCTGTAACAGTTGATGACCCAATTGCCAGTGGAGAAACAGAGTTATTAAATAATGTCAGTATTGTGGATGATGGTAACAACGGAGTGGACTTAGATCCTACTAATAACGATGATGCAGATAATACTCCATTTTCAGTTATTCCTGATTTACAGATTATTAAAGATGATAATATCACCTCAATCTTGCCAGGTGGCAGTATTATTTATACATTAACTTATACAAATGTAGGTGGTCAAAATGCCACAGGCGTTGTTATATCAGAAACCGTTCCTGCTAACACAACCTTTGATGCCGGTGCTAGTGATGCCGCTTGGGTTTGTACAGGAGTCACGCCAGGCAGTACTTGTACCTTAGCACTTGGAACAGTATTAGGAAGTGGTGGTACAGGCAGCGTGGTTTTTGTTGTTACCGTAGATGATCCAATACCTATGGGTGTTGCAGGCGTTACCAATACGGCAGCGATAGCAGATGATGGAGCCAATGGTGTCGATCCAACACCAGCTGACAATACATCAACACATGATACTCCAGTTAATGCAGCACCAGATTTGTTTGTTACTAAATCTGACGGCGGCATAACTGCAGGGCCAGGTCAAACTATTGTTTATACATTGAGTTTTGGCAATATTGGTAATCAAGGTGCGGCAAATGTTATTCTTAATGAAATAGTGCCAGCAAATTCAACATTTAATGCCGGTGCAAGTGCGGTCGGTTGGGTGTGTGCAGGTGGTGCGATAACAGCAGGTACAGCGTGTCAATTTAACTTAGGTACATTAAACATCGGCGATACAGGAACCGTAACCTTTGCTGTTGATATAGATGATCCATTGGCAACAGGTGTTAATCAAATTGTGAATACTGTGGTTATCGGTGATGATGGAGCAAATGGTGCAGATACTGACCCATCAAACAATACTGGAGTTGATGATACATCCTTGCTTCTTCTTCCTCCAGTAGGCTTGAAGTTAGGTGAGTTTGATGCTAATGATAGCAGACTCATTCATTGGACTATTTGGTGGTTTAACCCAAATAATACAGCTGATTTACCAGTATTTATCTTTGATGATATTCCTGCAAATACTCAGTATGTAACAGGTTCTGCTAGTTGTGCGGTAGATGGGTCAAGTACCTGTGCAGCTCCTGTATACAATGCATTATTGAATCGTCTTGAAATAACAGCTCTATTAGGTTCTGATTTTGGAGCTCCGGCAAATTCTACACCGCCAACTTTAAACAATGAGATTGTTATAACTTTCTCTACTCGTGTACTAGGCTCAGGTGGAATAGTCGTTGAAAACCAAGCTTTTGCTAACTGGGATGAAAACAATGACGGTGACCCAATGGATGACGCTAACAATGGTCAAGGACCAATCCCAACAGATGATCCATTAACGGCAGACCCATCTGACCCAACAAGATTATCTATGGTGTTTAATATTCCAGCTATAAGTCTATGGTCATTAATTGCATTGATTGGTGGTATATTTTTAGTGTTTGGATTTAAAAGAAGGAAAAATAAGTTATACTAGATTGGTGTATAACCTTTAACATGAAACAAAGCCCAACCCAAGTGTTGGGTTTTGTTTTATTAACTTATGAAAAACTACCCCAAATTACAACAAGCATATGATTTTAATCACTTTGAAAAACAAGGCAAAGACCTTATTTCACAACTAAGCAAACACCTAAGAAACTCACAGCTTAATAATGCTCAATCTAATAACTGGTTAGAACCTAAAGATGAGTTAAGTTTTTGGCAAAACTACCAATTTAAAAATACAACAACTTTTGTTGATGATTTATTGCAACATTCTATTCATTTACACAACCCCAAATACATGGGCCATCAAGTGTCTGTTCCCGCACCATTATCTGCATTAACTAATCTAATAAGTGGGTTACTCAATAATGGCATGGCAGTCTACGAAATGGGGCAAGCAGGCACTGCGATTGAGCGTGTTGTGGTTGAACTATTTTGCCAAACCCTTGGATACGACTATAAGGCTAATGGTGTCATGACATCAGGTGGAACATTAGCCAACTTAACGGCATTATTAGCTGCTAGACAAGCGATAAAAGATACCGATGTATGGCAACAGGGCTGTCAACAAAAATTAGCAGTTCTAGTATCGGATCAAGCACACTATTCTATTGACCGTGCTGCACGAGTGATGGGGTTAGGCAATGATGGAGTTATATTAGTGCCGACAAAGGATGATTTTTCCATGGATATTGATGCCATGAAAAAATCATATCAAGACACTATTGATGCTGGATTTAAAGTGATTGCAATTGTTGGAAGTGCCTGTTCAACTGCAACAGGTATCTACGATGATTTAACAGCTATTGGGAGGTTTTGCCAACAGCAAAAAACATGGTTTCATGTCGATGGTGCTCATGGAGGTGCAGCAATTTTTTCCTCAAAATATAAAAAACTATTAAAAGGAATAGAGGCTGCTGATTCGGTGATTATCGACACACATAAAATGATGCTGACACCAGCCTTGTCAACTGTGGTCTTATTCAAAGACAAGAAAAGTGGCAGTCAAACATTTCACCAAAAAGCCCAGTACTTGTTTGAGGACAATGCCATAGAAGAGCAATGGTATAACGGTGGATTGCGAACATTTGAATGCACTAAGCTTATGATGTGCTTGAAATTTTATATCTTATGGAAAACTTACGGCGTTGAAGTCTTTGAAGAAAATGTAGACTGTTTATATGGCTTAGGTGAAACTTTTGCAGAGCTGGTTAATCAACATAAAGATTTTGAATTGGCACTTAATCCACAAAGCAATATTGTTTGCTTTCGTTATTTAAAAGAGGGTTGCAATGAACAACAACTCAATGAATTAAACAAAAAAATCAGGCAAAAACTTTTAGAAGACAGCGAATTTTATATCGTGCAAACAGTGCTTAATGAAACTCATTATTTGCGAGTTACGCTAATGAACCCCATGACAACAGAGGTTCATTTACATAGCTTACTTAAAAAAATAAGCTTATTTACGTAGTTCTTTTTTCAAAATTTTACCAGTTGCACTCATTGGCAAGGCATCAAGGAACTCTATTTCTCTTGGGTATTTATAACTGGCAAGCCGTTCTTTAGTAAAATCTTTGAGTTCATTTGCTGTTACTGACATACCATCATTTAATACAACAAAGGCTTTAATTTCCTCACCAAATTTTTCACTAGCGACACCAATCACAGCAACCAAAGAAACAGCTTCGTGTTGAATCATCACCTCCTCAACTTGACGTGGATAAACATTTAACCCACCACGAATAATCATGTCTTTGGTGCGATCAACAATAAAGTAAAAGCCATCCTCATCTTTAATCGCAACATCGCCAGAGTGCAACCAACCATCGGTAATGGTTTTAGCATTGGCTTGGGGTCGATTGTAATATCCTTTCATTACATTGTGCCCTTTGTAGAGCAATTCGCCTTTTTCACCTTGGACGACTTCATTGCCACTATCATCGACCAATTTCACTTGAACGCCCCAAATTGGGGTTCCAATTGAACCTGGTTTATAACCCACATCTGGTTGATTGAATGTGACAACCGGTGAGCCCTCGCTCATACCGTAGCCTTCTAAAATATCCAGTTCAAAAATTTCTTTAAATTCATCTAGTACATTGACAGGAAGAGCGGCTCCTCCTGAGATTGCCATACGCAAACTTTTTGCAACTAGGTTTATTTTTTCTTTATCTTCAACGCCATGAATCATGCCCCAATACATAGTTGGAACCCCAACAAAGATATTGATTTTGTGTTTAATAATTAAATCAGCCGCATCATTGGCATCAAAGCGAGGTAATAAAACACTGTGTACACCTTTATAGACTCCCATATTCATTTGCACGGTCATGGCGAAAATATGAAATAAGGGTAAAGTAATCAACTGTGTGTCATTAGGTGTAAATTGCATAAATTCTTGACAAACCATGGCATTCATAACCATATTGCTGTGGGTTAATTCAGCACCCTTTGGTTGTCCTGTTGTTCCAGAGGTGTAAACAATAATAGCGGTGTCCTCAGCCGAGGTAGTTAATGCGTCGAATTGGTTTGATTCTTTACTCATGACTTGTGTCAGAGTTAATGTGTCAGTAAACGTTGAGGTATCAGCTGGATTGCCCATAATGTGAAAAAATTGTTCACAACAGCTTGAATTGTTAAAGGCTTCATGACCCATTTTCGCCATGGGTAAATCACGGGTTCCATCAAAACAAAAATATGCCTTAGCATCGGAATTTTCAAGGTGAAACTGAATTTCATCGGTTTTTAATAAAACACTTAAAGGGACAACGACACCACCCATTTTTAAAATACCAAAATAAATCATGGGGAAATAAGGTAAGTTTAAACAACTAATGGCAATTTTGTCACCTTGTTTAAAGCCTTGTTTAACAAGACCATTAGCAATTTGATTAGCAGCAACATTAACTTGTGAAAAAGTAACCGTGGTTTCACCAAATGTAAAGGCTGGCTTGTCGGCATATTTCTGTGCGCTGTCGTCTAAAAAAGATGTAATATTAAGCATTTATTTCCCCACTGGTTTTATCATTAATCATAGGCAAATAATTTTAACACAAAATGCTTATGGTTTTTTAGCTACTGATGGCATTTCTTTAATATATACATCTTGTTTACTGTAAGGAATTTCAATATTGTTTTCATTAAATTTCTTGTAGACAGTCATCAGTAAACTATGCGTCACTCGTCCTTTGAGCACGGGTTCGTCAATCCAAACCAACAATTCAAAATCTATACTTGAAGCACCAAATAAGCGCATGCGAACGCGAGGAGTAGGGGTTTCACAAACGTTCTCGGCTTTTTTACCTATGTCTTCTAAGACTTTCACCACCAAATCCAAATCAGTACCATAAGCCACTCCGACTTTTATCCTTAGACGAAACTTTTCCCATCGACCACCACTTTGATTTTTTATTTTAGCATTGCCAATAACGGCATTTGGCACTGTTATTTCCACATCATCACGGGTAAGAATTCGTGTGGAACGAATGCCAACATTAGTCACCATGCCACGTTCACCAGAATCCAGTACCACAAAATCACCCACTTTATAAGGAGTATCTGCAATAATAAAGAAGCCCGAAAACAAGTTAGACAAAGTGTCTTTGGCAGCAAAACCAACAGCAATACCAATAACTCCAGCCGATGCTAGCCAAGCCGTTGGATTGATTCCCCAAATTAATAAGATGAAATAAGAACCCGCAGCAACAAGAGTAATCTTTCCGATTAAATCAAATAATGGTACGGTTTTGCGCTGAATCATTTTGAATTTATTGCGCAAATCACTCAAGACTTGCAATAGCAAGTGCAAAATTTTAAAACCACGTGTCATCCACATAAAGACGATAAGTGTTAGTATGATACGGACTAAATTGTTTTTAAAACTATCACTGACATTAAGCGTTTTGGTGGCAAGAATAAGAAAGAGATAAAAAACAGTCAAGAAGGTTGGGCGACGTAATAATTCAATTAATTTGTCATCTACTTGGGTTCGTGTGCGTTTGGTCACTTGAGTGGCACTGCGCATGATAATAAATTGTACAATTTTTCCAACGATATAGCCAATACAAGCAATAATTATAAATTTTAGTAGAGGTATGCTTTGTAATTGATGCCAATAAGGCTGAATAAATTCGGGTAAATATTCACTAAAATTACCAATTATATTGGTGACTGCTTCGGTCGGATTCTCTGTGGTGATTTTTTCAGCTATGTGCATAAATAATGTTTTCATCACTAAATTATACAATGAAAAAAAGTATTTTGCTAAATTATTTAAAAAAATACATCCCCGTGTAAATTTGTTTTTTCGTTTTTTTGTTCGGTTGTCAGGTTAAAAACATCTGCTAAATTTGCTCTTTCATACAAAATCATTTACTCTACACAATGCATTCAATGTTAGTCTTTAAAACAGGGGTTACGAGAAAAATGAAACTAGTATTTAACATAATATTTCTTTTGACATTTTCGCAAATAGCGATAAGTGAAAACACTATTTTATGGAAAGTCACGGATGCATCAAATGACAAGACTTCATTTGTTGTTGGAACTTTCCACCAATTGGGGAATTCATTTGTTGATTCAATTCCAGAAATTAAAGAAGCTCTTTTGAGTTCCGAACTTGCTGTTTTCGAATCGATTGACAATATTAATGATACTAGAAAAATGATTCAACGAAGAAAACCATCTCTTGAGATTGAAAAAAGATTAAAGAAACAAGACTTTAAAAAACTTAAAGCAATTGCACAAGATTGGAAAGTAGATATATATAAACTAAAACCAATAGAAATCAGATGGAAATTGCAACAAGAATTTCAAAAAATTAAATGACTATCAAGCCCACCGATGAGTTTGACCATTTTGATAAGTATTTACAATACCTTGCAGAAGAAAATAAAATTAAGATTTTAGGGTTAGAAACAGATAAAATACAATTAAGTTTAATAGAGAAAGAAAATAAAAACCCTAATTGGAAAAAAGAAAGAAAAAATATTCATGCTTTGATTAAGCAAATGCTAACTGATAAACCGAATATGAATGGCTGTCGATTTGTGAATCAATATAGAAAGTTTGATATAGAATATGAGTTTGAAAAAGAATGTAAAACCGATGTTCTAATTCTTCAGCGAAATAATGAGTGGATGAAAACTATTCCAAATTTATTGAGAAAACAAAATACTTTTATTGCGGTTGGATACTTTCATTTAATGAAAAAATGTGGAATTCTTGAACAACTTAAAAACAAGGGATTTACAATAGAGCCAGTGGAGCTATAGACCTTTGCCAACAGGGTTCTAATTAATTACTTGGGTATGCTTTTGAGACTTTTTTACTCACTCCACTGATTGTGTAAAGGCCTCTAATATTATGCCGCTGAGTTAATAAGATAAATAATTGGCAATATTGTTTTTAAAGTTATCGCCTATCGGAACTTCGATATTTCCAATCTCTATATCGTGCTTAGTGTATGCCGTGATTTTATTGATATTAACAATATAAGAACGATGAATTCGGATGAAGTCTTTAGTCAGTTGTTTTTCAAATGCTCTAAGGGTGTATTTAATCACATGAGTTTTGTTTTTTAGATGAATTTCAACATAATCTTTTAAACTCTGAATATACAAAATATCTTCAAAAAGAACTTTGACTTGCTTGCGGTTTTCTCGAATAAACAAATAGTTTTTTTTATCATTTCCTCGGTTTTTGTTTTCATGCTCATGAGATTGTTGGGTGCTTAAAAACTTTTCAATGGCATTGAAAAAACGTGAAAACACAATCGGTTTAAGTAAGTAATCAACCGCATCCAGTTCAAAGCCATCAAGGGCATAATTGCGGTGAGCCGTGGTAAAAATAACTTTAGGTTTATGGACTAAGTTTTTGTAAAAGTCAGTGCCTTTTAATACAGGCATTTCTATGTCTAGAAAAATCAAATCAACATGTTGTTTTTGAAGCACAGCACTGGCTTCAATCGCACTGGCACAAGTTGCAAGTATTTCAAAATTATCCAGTTGTTTTAAATGAGTTTCGACAAGTTCTCTGGCCAACTCTTCATCATCAATGATTAAACACTTGTATTTTTTCATGCGATTTTAATTTCCAAATCAATTCTATATTTGTCTTTTGTTTCTAAAATCTTCAAATTATGTGTTTCTGGGTACAATATGTCTAGTTGCTTTCTCATGTTTGACAAACCAATTTTCCCCTGTTGCTTGTTATTTTGTTTCAAATGAGCAGGCTTTGAATTTTCAATTGAAAAAGAAATTCTATTTTCAGTTGTATGCAGCTGTATAACAATTATTGATTTGTTAAGTTCTTCACTGGTACTGTGTTTGCAAGCATTTTCTAATAATGTCAGTAAGATGAGAGGAGCGATGTTAACATCATTCTCTACTTGATAATCAAAAGAAACGTGCATACGTTCACCATAACGGATTTTTTCTAAATCGATATAGTTTTCAATCAGTAAGATTTCATTTTTTAAAGAAACAAATTTATCATTACACCGGTACAAAATATAATCAAGTATATTGGATAATTTTTCTATCACCATCGGCGTTTGGTCGGATTTTTTTAATGCCAAGGCATAAAGGTTGTTTAAGGTGTTAAAAATGAAATGAGGATTGAGTTGGTTTTTTAAGGCATCGAGTTCAGCTTGCCTTTTTTGTTCATTCAGTCTTAATAATTTGTTTTGAGTTTGATAAAAGTTATAGGCAACTAAAATGGCTATTGGAAAGGCATACAACGGTATTTTTGTGAAAAACATGTAATTAAATGTCCATGGGCTGAACATTCTTTCCAGTAACTCAAAGTGCCCATATTTTTTGAGAAACAATTCATACTGAGGATAGGCAGGTTCAAAATAGAAATAGCGAAGCACAATATTTATTTCAGAGGCAATAAAAAGAGACAGTAACAATAGAGAAAAAAACGTTATTTTTTGTCCTTTGTTTAAATAATTTGGAATCAAAAATTTTAAGGTAATCAAAGCCACTAAAAACTGCAAGCCAGTAATCATTCCAACGGTTAAAATAATTTCAGTTGCGTTTGTGTATATCTCCCAACGGGGCCCAGTATTAAGTAAAAATACTAAAGGCCAAAAGAACATATGTCCTCTTAATTGAGAATTATTAGTTGTTAAATTTTTCATTGTTTTATATCAATTAGCATTTGCCATTACAACTTGTAAATGCATTTTATTGCTTATAAGTAGACCAAAGCTAATAATTAGAAGATTAACATATTGATTACACAGACTAAACCCTTACTTCCCATCAAATCCGCTGTGGTCGTTGTTAATCTTGTCTTTGTCTACTAATTATTTAATCCTAAATACTGGTGTTAGCATGTACATAATTTATTTAAATACCTCAACAGGGGAAAACCATGAAAACCATAATATTTTTAGTTACTATGATAGTATCAGCACCATATTGTATGGTCTATGAAGTAGAAAAGGTTGTAAAAAAAGTAAAGAAAGATTCTACTACATTTATTCGGAAACTAGAAGTCGTCAATTTTTTTGATGACTATTTGCAGTATTTTAATGATTACGTGACTGATACCAGTAATACGTCTTCATTAAAGACAATCGCAGAAAGTTATCATTTACCAACATTTCAAATGACTCCTGGAGTACCACTCAAGTTAGTTAGTTCTATTGAAGATTTGGTTAAAGGAGTACGAGGTTTTCTTAATCAGTTCATCGTTGAGGGAGTTAGCTCGATTAAATGGGAAAAATTAGATATACAGATGCTCACCGAAAAGATGGCTTATGTCTACACTATTGTCGGGCATTACAAAGACAATGGAGATGTGTTCAATAAAGTAGGTGCAGATTACTTTGTTTTCAAAACAGATGGTGTTTGGAAGATAGCTACATTGATATTATATTCACCAGAACCGTATAACAATTTAAAAATAAAAAACGAAGTTTATGAGGCTGTTTTTCTGAACCTTAAAAACTATAACGACATATTGTCCAATGATGACATCGATAGTGACTATAACCCACAAGTGATTTCGGCTACAGGAAAAATTAATGTTCCGGCAATCAATATTTCGCAGGCTGGGGATTTTGTATTATTCGAGTCTAAACAACAAATTATTGCAGATAGAAAGTCTTTTATTTTTTCTATTAAATCGAAAGGTGCTACATATATAAATTACGATACTGTACAAATAAAAATGCTTAGCGAATCCACTGCTATTTCTAGTAATATTGCATCAATCAATACTAAAGATGGAGTGCCACTATTCAAAATTAGCGTTACATATCTATTTAATAGAACAGCAGATGGATGGAAGATTGTATTCCGAACATTTCATAAACCAGAAACTATTTTAAACCTTAATCCTGAGAAAACATCATGAAAATACTATTATTCTTAATTTTACTGTTGACCATACAAACAAGTTTCGCACAAAAAAGCAGTACTAAAGCCTTCAAAAATCAACAAGCTGTTTTAGTTACAGGAGCCAGCAGTGGAATAGGACGGAATATTGCTGAAACATTAGCTAAGAAAGGTTATTTTGTTTACGCAGGAGCGCGCAAACAAAAAGACTTGGATGCACTTAATGCCATCAAAAATATTCAAGCAATCAAATTGGATGTCACTATTCAATCTGAAATTGATGCGGCCGTTATTACGGTAGAAAAAGCAGGACGAGGTTTGTATGGAATTGTCAACAATGCAGGAGTCACCGTATTTGGTCCATTGATAGAGGTCTCAGAAAGAGACATGCAATTTCAGATGGATGTTAATTTATTTGGTCCTTATCGTATTACTAAAGCGTTCGCCCCATTAATTATTAAAAGTAAAGGGAGAATCAGTACCATCGGTTCGATTGCAGGAATTACTTCCGGAGCATTTATTGGCCCTTACAGCATGAGTAAGTCTGCAATGGAGACTTATACCGGTTCTTTAGCTGTTGAAATGAAAAAATTTGATGTGCAAGTTAGTATTGTTGAACCCGGTAATTTCAACTCTAAAGTCATAGAAAACATGAAGAAAAGAATTGCTAAGAATAAAAGTAACAATAAAAAATCTTTATTTACCGAAGAGATGAAAGGTTTGGAACAGTATTTTCCTGTCGATCGTTCTAAATTCAAATCGCCAGATGCAGTTTCCGCAGCCATCATTCATGCTTTATTCTCAGATAAACCCAAACGTCACTATATGGTTGTGCCCGTTCAATCTGAAGCAGATTTTACGCTAAAAAAAATCTTCAGTACAATCGTAGAACTTAATAATGGCCATGCCTTTAGTCACGACAAGGCAATGTTAATGGCTATGTTTGAAAAAGTAATTGATGATGCTAATAAAAAATAAAACATCTGGTTCTCTAGGAGATTACCGCCTTCGCGGGAATGACAGATTTGTTGATTATTTATGAATAAACTAATAGCAAATATAGTTAAAAAACTCTCACAAGTTGAGAGCCATGAGATAAAGGCAACACTGGCAGCATTTAGTATGGTCTTTATTTTGATGGCAAGTTATTTTATCTTGCGTCCTGTGCGAGACGCTATGGCGAGTGATTGGAGTGATTCTGAGGTTAGTTTTTTATGGAATCTACAGTTTTTTGTTAGCATCGGGATCGTTGCCTTGTATGGTTTAATTATTTCTAAATTAAAATTTAAACATGTTGTGCCGATTGTTTACAGCAGTTTTGCTGCCAGTTTTTTAGGGTTTTATCTTATTACAAAAAACTTAAATGATTCCATAATTGTGGATAAAGCCTTTTATATTTGGGTCAGTGCTTTTAGCTTGTTTCACTTGTCGGTTTTTTGGAGTTTAATGTCTGATACATTTACCAAAGAACAAGGTAAAAGATTATTTGCCATCATCTCAGCTGGTGCTAGTCTTGGAGCTATAGTTGGTCCCATGATACCTGCTTTATTTGCAGGTTTTTTGGGTGTGGAAAACCTTATGTTGATTGCTGCAGGTGGATTATTATTGGTCGTACCTATAGTATTGAGTATTTATCATTTGAAAGAAAAACAACTTAAAAATGATAATATTCATGCTGATTTAAGCCAATTCAAATTGAATAACTCATGGTATAGCGGTTTTAAAGCGGTGTTTGCCAATCGCTATTTACTCGCCATTGCTGCCTTTATATTATTGTATGTGTTTATTGGTTCTTTTGTGTATTTCGAGCAAAAAAATCTGTTAGCACAATACACGCGGTCTCAAAGAGCCGAAATACTAGGAAGTATTGATTGGATTGTTAATAGCCTGACATTTATCATGGCCTTTTTCATCACAGGACGAATCGTTAAGAAATTTGGCATGGCATTAACCTTAAGTATAATGCCATTATTACTCGTTATAGGCATGATTGTTTTAGCCTTTGCACCGATGGTAATTGTTGTCTTAGCTATTCAAATCACTCGAAGAGTTGGTAATTACTCGGTTACTAGACCTGCTCGTGAGATGTTATTTACTCAAGTTACTGTTGATGAACGCTTCAAAGCAAAACCAGTGATTGACATCGTGGTTTACCGAGGCGGAGATGCTATTAGTGGTTCTTTGTTTGCTACACTAACTCAAACCTTTGGTCTGGGTTTAGTCGCTGTTTCATTAATTGGTGCTTTAATTGCATCAGTATGGTCATGGTTGGCCATTAAACTCGCTTACACTTACGATAAATAAGAGCCATAATATTTCTAACTGTAAGAGGTGACCCAACACAGATTCAACATTGAGGTACAATAGTCCAGTTTCTAGATTTTACTTTAAGTGGCGTCAAAAATCCAAGTGCTTTTCTAGCTCAGTTGTGCAAAAGTTTCTTTTAGTGTCATATTTTTTTGCCACAATCCGTATATAGTACTTAACCTATACTATTTTTAAATTATGCACAGAACTTATATTTTACTTTTAATCTTACCATTTACGACAAATGCCATTGCTAGTGACATTTTTATCGATAGCTTTGAAGACTTTGTTCCTACCGTTAATAGTAAAAATGTATTTCTTACTGGTCATTCTTTACTCGATGACCCACTTGCAGATTTTTTGCAGTCAATTTCTACAGATAAGGGTGTTGCCTATCACTGGAATCAACAAAATATTGTTGGCTCACCCATTAGGTACCGAACCAGTGGCACAGTTTCTCCACCCAATAACTGGCAAGGTTATAGCACGGGCAAAAACCGTGACACATTTGATATGGACATTATTGCAGAACTTGCTAACCCTGCAACCATTGGCGTTGGTAACACTTACGATGTTCTACTCATTACAGAAAGTCACAATATTATTGATGCTATCATTTGGGAGTATACCAATAGTTTGCTGCGGCATTATCATGACCGTTTACTTAGTGGAAATGCCAACGGGAAAACTTTGTTTTATCAATCGTGGTTGGATATTGATCCAAATAACCCACAAAACTGGATTAATCATGAATCTTTAATGGTCGGGGCATGGGAATGTATTGCTGAAAAAGTCAATCTCACCTTAGAGGCTGATGGTTTGCCAAAAAATATTTCAGTTATTCCTGCTGGACTGGCACTTACTGAATTATTAACACGTATTTTAAATAATCAAGTGGCCGGTTTTACTGGCACAGATTTAGAAAAAATTGACCAGCTATTTGATGATAATGTCCACCTAAACAACGTAGGAATATTTTATATGGCTGCTGTAAGTTATGTATCAATTTATGGTACATCACCTGTTGGTGCAACTATTCCTGTAGGGATTAATCCAGCCACTGGGGCAGATTTACTGCAAATTGCATGGGAAGTTGTCACTAATTATCAACAGAATTATGTGGTGAAAACCATGAGTCAATGCCGAGATTTATTTGCCACTCAAATCTGCAGCAGTTATTATGCTTTTGATGGAAGACCAGGCGAAGTAGCTGCTTGTGAAGATTGGATGAGCACCAATACCAACAACTATTATAATCATTTTAACTGGCCAGATGCAGGATTAATCGTTTGGCCTGATCCGTGACGTTATTCATAACTATCCGTAAATATTTGGTCTGCAGTATTATATAATTTTATATCTACAAAAATTGGCAATAAGTTATTCTGAGGTAAATTAATGATTTCTCCTTGCATAACATTACAGCTACCTAAAATGGCAGCATTTGCACAATTAATATCTTTATAAATTTCATTAGTATATGCATTATTAGTATCAGTTGAAAGATAGTAATCACCAAAAACTACAGGTAATGAAAATCCACCATTAAAACTCGTAACTGTAGAGCCTATAATAAAGCCACTTTCATTCCAATAATCAATTATGATATTATCTAATGGTAGTCCAGTATTTATATCTGTAACATAACCATTTATTCCCTGATTTAGTGTTATAAATATTGATAAGTTTCTTGAGTTATTAAGATAGGATATATCAATTGGAGTTAATGGGGACGTACATGAAGAAACCTGATTAAGGTCACTACAAGCTATATTAGGGTAACCAGTTATTTGATAGTCAGAACCTTTTCCCGCTAAAACATAATAAGATCCTGTCTCTAAATTGTTGGCCTTATGGTTGATTCCTCCAAAGTCACTATATACTATTTGATTAGCAGTATTATATATTATGACGTCTGATGCCAACACTTCACCAGTTGCAAAGTTTTTAACTATTATATTAATATTTGGATTTTTCTTCAAACTTAAATTTAGAGATATATTTTCATCATAATCTACTGCTATATTTGTACCTTCAGCAATGAAACAACTACTCCCAATTCCATCAGCACAATCAATATCATCATATAATTGGTTTATATGCTGATTGTCAGAAACAAAAACTTTATATTGACCGTTAGTTAAAGCTGTATCAAAAATTCCATTTTCTGAATCTACTGAAATAAAATCATTTATATCATTATTTTTATAAAATTTAAGGTTTACAGTACTGATGAGTTGACCTGTTGAGTGAGATACAACTTGCCCACTGATTCTTCCTCTTTTATGTACAGTAAAATCACTAAAGTGAGTATTCTCCCCATTGACTACTTGAAAAGTTGCTGAGGTTTCATCAGGTATTGGTATGCAATCAAATAAATCTTCTCCACAAATTGTATTTGGGTATAGTGAATAAACTTGATGGGCGTTTCCAAAAACAATTATTTTATATTGCCCCTCCTTTAAATAAGTAGGAAGCAATGTGCCATCAAAGCTAACTGCTTTAGCATAAAAATCAGGGGGTTGCCCTGTATTGATTTTATAAATTCTGACTGAAGAACTAATGGCATCACCATTTATATCTAAGATCCCATCTCCTGAAATCGTTCCTCGTTTATTCATAACAATATTATAGTCAGTCAGATTATCCGAAGGGTTAATTGCAACTATAGGAATACTTGATGTTTCACAACCACCTGCTTCACATGATATATTGCCAAAATAAGTATGGGCAAACACATTGGTATTTGGTAATGTAGCTTTTATGTAATAGTTGCCATTTTCTGTATAGTCAATAGTATAGTTGCCGTTCGCATCTGTAATAAAGCTACTGAAATTTTGGAAAGAAAAATCACTTTCTAAAATAATATTAACATTCTCCAAAGGGTTGCCATCTTGATCTGTTACTGTTCCTGATAATGTGGCTATTGGAGTTAAGTCAGTATTAATTGTCATTGATGAATTTAATACTGGTGTAATTGGTGTGCCTGATGAAATGTCACAACTCAAGTTAAGACACTCTATTCCATCAAACAGCTTGCTAAAATAGCCAGGACGACTAATTTTTAATTTTTTAATTTCCTGATCTCTAATATAAAAACCCGATGAAGGCTGTAACGCACCAGAAAAATCCAATAAATTATTGTCATTATACACTTCATAAGTAATAGGGGTTAGTTGATTTGAAGTAAGGTTAATATAAAATGCCTCATCTAAATTCATATCCACAATTGTCTCTGTATTAGCAGAAATAGTAATCATTGTTCCAATAGATGCATCACAATTGTTATAGCAATTAGATGCTCCATAAACTTTAGATATAAATGCTCCGATATTTGAACTACCACCCGATACGAATGAACCTTTAGGATTATTTGAATAATAAAAATAGTAATTCCCAACTGGTAAGTCAATTTCTTTATCGATAAAATAATGTGCTATAAAAGCATTTTGCTCGTCAAAGATAAAAAAACCGCCACCGTCAATTTCATTTAAAGAGTTAGAATGTAAGTTAACTGTTAGCTGCTGTCTTCTGTCCAATTGAAAATCAATGTTATTGACATCTAAAACATTGACAATAACTGGTGTAAAGTTGTCGCCTAAACAAGATGTGCTTAAGCAAGCAACATTGTCATAAGTTTCTGTGATGTAACCTTTTTTTGTTGCACTTAATTGATAAGTTCCAGCAGTTTGATGAGTGAAACTATAGTTCCCAATTGAATTTGTGTTTGTATAGACAAATGAGGAACTGTTGTTTTTTCTTATGCCGACTCTAACACCTGCGATAGGATTATTGTTTACATCAACAATATTGCCAGATATAGTTGATAGATCATCAACGTCACGAGTTAGTTGGAAATTAATGTTTTCAATATCTGTAGCATTAACAACCACTGGTGTATAATTATCTTGTGAATCACAAAAATTTGAATTTATACAAGGAACTGCATTATAGGATTGAGAGTTATAATTTAGGAAGTTTGTTTGGGAATAGAGATGATATGAACCAGGTTGCATATTAAAAAAGCTGTAATTACCATTTGCATCTGTTAATACGGACTTATGTATATTGGAATGATATTCCTTTAAAGTGACCCGAATACCATTAATAGGAAGGTTTTCTGAATCCACAACATTGCCCGATATCTTAGTAGTAGATAGCAAATGAAAATCTATATCACTAATATCTGACAAATTTGTAACTGTTAATGCAGTACCTTGAGTAATATCACATAATAGTTCTGAACATAAATTGCTTGGGTAAAGTTGATATTGATAAAAATCACCTTTGTATGCCACAAGATAATAACTTCCGTTTCCAATATGGTGCGTTTCATAATATCCATTTGCATCTGTTGTTGTTACATGTGCAAATATTTGATTGCCATCAGAGTCGAATAATCGGACATGAGCTTGTAAAACAGGTTGATTTAAAGAGTCAACTACCCGACCTGTGATTTTGGCACCTGTTACCTGCTTCAAGTGAATATTGTCTTCGTCTAAATTGCCTAATGATATAGATAGGCCAAGGTTAACATCGCAACTATATGAATTTGAGTTCGCACAAGCAATTGAATCATACATTGTAGTGACGTAATCATTAACTCGACTGAGAATTTTATACTCTCCTACTGGCAATGGATCAGTCACCCAGCTACCATCAAATTGTGATGTGACAGATGAAACTCTTTGTTCGTTATTGTTGTAGATGTGTATGTCAGCATTTTCAATAACTTCTAATGTCATTGCATCAATAATTGAGCCACTAATATGAGCATTTGGTGTTAGTGCGAAATCAAAACCTTCTCTGGATTCGTTATAGTTAAAATGTACTAATGTCGCCAGTGAAAAATCACAAGAATTGAGACAGGCTACATTATCAAAGATTTGCTCGACATAAGAGCTATGATTAGCAATGAAATAATAATCACCTGCTTGAGGTAAGCTTATAGAAAAACCCCCATCATTGCTAGAATGAGCTGTGGTAATTAAGTTTTGATTAGTGTCAAAAACTCTAATACTAGCTTGACCAACTTTATCAGAAGGAATTTCTGAATTATAAACTTTACCGACAACGGTTGGTTTGGATGCTATTGAAATGTCAATGTTTTCTATTACATCATTTTCCGCAACTGGAAAAAACTGTAAACTTGGCAAATCACAACCAAAGCCTGGGCCTTCGCTGCAAGGAATATTAGGGAATGCAGTGGTTTGCAAAGAACTATTAGAACCAGCAAATTCTATGACCACAGTATAAATACCTGCAACAATACTAGTAAATATATAACGTCCTACCTGATCAATACTAGCAGAGTCAATATAATTTCCATTTTCATCATACAAGCGAGCAATTGCATTAGTTAATAAATTTCCTGAAGTTTCAATTCTTACTCGTCCCTTTATAATTCCATTTGCTACACCCTTTGCATTAAAGCTAACTAATTTTGATTTGTTGGTTTTAGTATTTTCAGTAATTAGAATGTTATCAATCGCTTTATATAATTGCTTAATCTTAAATAAATCGTAACTATTCAGCGTTCTATTTAGCAAATTCAGGGTACTTGCCATCAAACAACAACTCCAAAGCTAAGCTCGGAGATATCGATTGTTTTTTACATGTACCAATATAACTCCGAGTGCGGCAAGAT
>Ga0256834_1000334_pt1 | contig 34732 bp, 33 predicted proteins | sample 4281140metaG_FD_190536 | JGI IMG/M metagenome (GOLD analysis project Ga0256834, IMG submission 190536) | Hydrothermal vent microbial communities from East Pacific Rise, Pacific Ocean - 4281-140 | ecosystem: Environmental > Aquatic > Marine > Hydrothermal vents | place: Pacific Ocean: East...
TAGAAAAAGTAGCGTTAGAAAGTAAACCAAAGTTAATAATTGCTGGAGCATCTGCTTATTGTAGAGATATGGATTTTATACGCTTTAGAAAAATTGCAGATAAATGTGGTGCATTATTAATGGGAGATATTTCGCATCCTGCAGGTTTAATTGCCAAAGGGATTATGAATGACCCATTGCCTTATTGTCATATAGTTACTACAACAACTCATAAAACACTACGTGGACCAAGAGGCGGTATGATTATGATGGGTAAAGATTTTGAAAATCCGTTTGGTCTTAAATTAAAAAATGGTAACCTTAAAAAAATGTCTTCTATTTTAAATAGCGCTATTTTTCCAGGAATGCAAGGCGGACCATTAGAGCATATTATTGCTGCTAAAGCGATTGCTTTTGGCGAAGCATTAACCGATGAATTTTTGCATTATCAAGTTCAAGTTAAGAAAAATGCAAAAGTAATGGCTGAAGCATTTGTAAAAAGAGATTATAAATTAATTTCAGGAGGAACAGATAATCATATGATGTTGATTGATTTACGTAATAAAAATATTACAGGTAAACAAGCAGAAAATGCATTAGTTAAAGCAGATATTACGGTTAATAAAAATATGGTGCCTTTTGATGATAAATCTCCTTTTATAACATCTGGTATTCGTGTTGGTTCTGCCGCAGTTACTACTAGAGGTTTAAAAGAAAAAGATATGGAAACGATTGTTTCTTTAATAGATGAAGTAATTGTAGATTTTGAAAATGAATCTGTTTTAAAAAAAGTAGGGGGAAAAGTAAAAAAAATGATGAAAGAATTGCCTTTGTTTAAAATGTGATTTTTTTTTGAATAAAATAAGAATAGTTAAAGTGATACGATGACTCAAAGTCATTGTGTCACTCAATAATAATAATAATAATATAATCCTTTCATTGTACCTATTTTTTTTTACGTAATTACAATAATCAAGAATGAGTATTTGGGTAAAAGAAAATGAAATTAGAGAAGTACAGTATCGCTGTTTTTTTTGTATATTTGTTTTATGGGGAATTTTTTTAAAATATATATGTAGGTTTCAAGTCTTAGGAAAGGAGGAATTTTATTCCTTTTCTTTTTGAAAGAATAACACCAATTTTTAACCCTAGAGAAGTTACATTTATTACTTAAAAATTTAAATTTAATAAAAATATAATTTTATAAATATGGAAGATTTAATAAACAAAGAAGAATTTAGTATGCGTGATAAATTAGGAAATTTTAGTAGTATAGTGTGTTTAAGAGCTATAGTTGTAGGTCTAGAAGACGTTTTAGGAGTTAATGGTGCTAGGGCAAATTTAATTCTTGCTGGTCGTATTCGTGGACGAAATCTTATTAAAGCATTTGATTTAGCTAATACCGATAAACCACTAAATGAATGGTCTGCAATAGTAAAAGACGCATTAGGCCATAGAGGAACTCGCTTATGTACTATTTCTAAAGTAGAACAAATTAATGATAGTTTACTGCGTATGTATCTTAATGAAACAGTTTGCTCTGCAGGAGAAGAACAAGGGTCTTCACGAGAACTTACATTTACTCTAGGTGTAATGTATGGTATTATTGAAGAAATTACAGGTAATAAACTTCAAGTAAAGCAAACAGGTTCTGTATTACGAGGGCAGGATTATGATATTATTGATTTTCAAAAAATATAAGATTCTCGTACGTTTATAAAAAAAACAGACCACTTAATTACTTCTTTGTTTAACATATGATTTTAAAACAATAGTTTTAACCATTAAAAGGAATAATAATTAAAGCGATACAATGGTTTAGTACATCGTATTACTCAAAATAAGAATAGTCCAAAATTAAATTTCACAAAAAATCATTCTATTATTTCCATACATATCTTTTTGAAGTATTATATTTTTAAACCCTTTTTTTATTAATAAAGCAACAGTTTCATCACCTAAATATTGATTGATTTCAAAATAGAGTTTTCCGTTTTTTTTTAGGTGTTTTAAAGCAAAATCAGCAATTTTATCATAGAATAATAACGGATTATCATCTTTTACAAATAATGCTAAATGTGGTTCGTTATCTAAAACATTTTTAGCGATTTCTTGTTTTTCCAAATCTCTAACATATGGTGGATTACTTACAATAACGTCGAATTTTGAATTTTCTTCCAAAATTTTGGAGTTGAATTTTAAATTCAAAATATCGTTTAAGATAAAATCTATGGTAACTTTATTATTGACAGCATTTTTTTTTGCGATTTGTAATGCTTTTTCAGAAATATCTAAAGCAGATATTTTTGCATTTTTTAGGTTTTTTGCCAATGAAATTGCAATACAACCAGAACCTGTGCCAATGTCTAAAAGAGTAATTTTTTTTGAATTTAATTTATAATCGTTTAGAATTTTTTGTACCAATTCTTCTGTTTCAGGTCTTGGAATTAAGACGTTTTTATCCACCAAAAAAGGCAAACCAAAAAATTCGGTTTCTTCTATAATATATTGAATCGGTTTTTGGTTAATTAAATCTATTATTGCGTTTTCAAATTTAGTTTTGTCTACTAATAAATCAGGATTTAATATAATATCAACTCGTTTTAGATTAAAATAAAATTCCGTTAGAATAGCATAGAAACTATCTATTTCGGTTTGTGGATATAAACCTTCTAATTTAATTTTTAAAGTTGTTTTTAACTCTTTAACTGTCACTTTATTATTAATTTTTAAATTTTTAAGAAACCATACGTTGCAAGCAGTGTGCGAAGTGTTTCCTAAAGATTTTGTGATTAGTTTAAAATCATTTTTTTTATATAAATTAATTGCGGATTTCATTTGCGGAAAAGTTTCTAAATAGCATTTTTCAAAATATTTCGTAGCAAATACAAGACATTTTTTTAATAATGTTTCTCCGATTTTTAAACCTCTTGCTTCCGATAAAATGTACATTTTTTGCAACTCACAAATCGTGTTTTCGGCACCTTTTAATTGATGAATACCACAACCACCAACAATTTCATTATTTATTAATGCTATATAATAAACCGATTTTTCAGTTTGATATGCCTCATACATTGCATCGGTTTCTTTGTCATAAAATGCAGTGCCTTTTTTGTTCGCATTTAATTCCGTTAAAACGGATTTAATAATTTTTGATATAGATTTATTATCTGATTTAATAATCTCTCTAAATTCTATATTTTCATTCATTTGTTTTAGTACTTTTGCGATGTAAAATTACTAAGAATGAAATTAAGAAGTTTAATAGTTGTCAGTTTATTTTTTATACTTTCTTGTAAAGTAACCGAAAAACCAGAGTTTATAAATATTAACGGTTTAAAAATAAAACATAGTACAGCAAAAGAAGTTGAAATACAGGCGAATGCACACTTTTTAAATAAAAATAGTGTAGGAGGAAAGTTGCAAATAAATAAGATAAAAGTTTTTGTGGATAGTATTTTTATTGCAACAATAGACTCCAAAATTTTTGACGTGCCTAAAGAGGAAGCATTTACAATTCCGTTAACGGTTAATATACCGTATGATAAAGTTTTTAAAAACAATAAAAAAGATTTGCTTAATAATATTATGAATATGTTGCTTCGCAAGAAAATTTTAGTGCAATTTAAAGGTGGTATTCGTTATAAATTGGGTGATTTTTATTACGATTATGAGTTAGATTATACGGATAATATTTCCATTCAAATAAAATAAAATGATTAAAAATTATATTTTTGATTTTGGAGATGTTCTTATAAATTTAGATAAAAGTGCTACAGCAAAGGAATTACAAAAATTAGGAGCAGTTGATTTTACTACTGAAATGTCAGAAAAAAACCAATTGTATGAAAAAGGATTAATTACTACGGAAGTATTTATTGATTTTTATCAAACAAAATTCACCAAAACTTCTAGAGAAGAATTAAAAAATGCTTGGAATAAAATATTGTTAGATTTCCCGTTATATCGTTTAGAGTTCATCGAAAAATTTTCTAAAAAAAACCGTTGCTTTCTATTAAGTAATATTAATGAAATGCATTTAGATTTTATTAAAAACCAATTAGGAAATTCTTTTTATAATCGCTTTTATAATTGTTTTGAAAAGGTATACTATACACATGAAATTAATCTTAGAAAACCAGATACTGAAATTTTCGAATTTGTTTTAAGAGATAAAAATTTAATAGCAAATGAATGTTTTTTTATAGATGACACTAAAGAAAATACAGATATTGCCAGTAAATTAGGTTTTAAATGTTGGAATATAAATCCAAATGCAGAAGATATTATTCATTTAAAAAACAATTTAATCAGATGATTTACATCGTTTTAAGTATATGTATTAATGCGTTAATATTTGTTATCTTTAAATTATTTTCTAAATATCGTGTAGATACATTTCAAGCAATAGTTTTTAATTATATTTTTGCTTTTATAGTTGCATTATTTCAAAACACATCAGATTTTAGTATCACAGATGTGCCTAATAAACCTTGGTTTTTTGTAATTTTGATTTTAGGTTTTTTGTTTATTACTTTATTTAATGTAGTTGCTAAAACAATTCAAAAAATGGGATTTTCGGTAGTTGCCGTGTCTAGTAAAATGAGTGTAATTATACCCATAATATTTGGTGTAATTATATATAATGAAAAAACTGGAACCCTAAAATTAATAGGTATTTTATTAGCTTTAATTGCCGTTTTTTTATCTTCGGTAAAGAAAAATAATAACTTTGATAAAAATTATATTTATTTACCGATACTTTTATTTTTTGGTTCAGGAATTTTAGATACTTTATTAAAATATTTTGAAACAAACTATGTAGCAAAAAATGAACTTAGTTTGTATACAGGTTCTATTTTTTTAGTAGCAGGTATTATTGGATTTATAGTAATTATTTTTAAGTTAATTAAAAAACAAACCAAGTTGGCAGTTAAAAATATAGTGGCAGGTATTGTTTTAGGTGTTCCAAACTATTTTTCTATTTATTTTTTACTAAAAGCTTTATCTATTAATGAAATGGATAGTTCAACAGTATTTACCATTAATAATGTTGGTATTGTATTGCTTTCCACATTAGTTGGATTGCTTTTATTCAAAGAAAAACTATCAAGACTAAATTATTTTGGAATAATAATTTCCATAATTGCAATTTTATTGATAACTTTATCTTCATAAATGGAAAAAGAAAAAAGTACCTATTTAACAATTTCAAAACCTTCTGTTGGTGAAATTTACAAAGAGAAAAGCAGTAAATTTATTGGTTATGCGTTTCCTGTAATTTCAGGAAATGAAATTAAAGAGGCAATAAATAAAGTTAAAAAAGAGCATTCTAAAGCAAGGCATTGGTGTTACGCATGGCAATTGGGTATTGATAAAATTGCATACAGAGCAAACGATGATGGCGAACCAAATAATAGTGCGGGAAAACCTATTTATGGACAAATATTATCTAAAGAGTTAACTAACATTCTAATTGTTGTAGTTAGATATTATGGTGGTACAAAATTAGGTGTTGGTGGTTTAATTTCGGCATATAAACTTGCAGCAAATTATTCCTTAGAGAAGGCAAAAATCATAGAAAAAATTGTTAAAATAGAATTAGACATTGTTTTTGAATATAAAGATATAAATATTGTTATGCGATTAATTAATAAACATAATATTGAAATTATTGATAAACAAATGCATTTAAATTGTAATTATAAAATAGGGGTAGATAAATCAATTTATCAAGAGGTAATTAACCAAATTAATACCTTAAGGAGCATAAAAATTAATAAAAATGAGTAGTTTTTAAGATTAAATTATCATGATATATAATAAGGAGTACTTTATTTTTTTATTAAACCTCTTTAGAATATAATATTGTTACGTAAAAAAAAACTATTTATATAACCGATATATAACCGATTCACATTTTAAAACTCGAAACTCAAAAAAAACTTTTGTATTTATTTTAGATAATTTAAAATAAAAGTAGGTTGTTTTTAAAGTATATTGTTATATCTTTGTAACTTAAACTATATATTAATTTTTAAATTTATTTATTATGAAAAAAACTTTACTTTTATTAGTTGCTTTTGCAACAATTTCTTTAACAGCACAAGTTACTATTTTTGAAGATGATTTCGAATCGTACGATGACTTTATTATCGAAAACATTGGAGATTGGACTCAAATTGATGTTGATTTGTCAGCTACTTATGGTGCTAATGATGTTGATTTTGCAAACGAAGAATATGTTGGTACAGGAATTATTTTTAACGCTTCTGCTGGTACACCAGATGTAAGTGATGGTGTTTGGGCTTCATATGGAGGAGCGAAAGGGTTATACTTTATTGCTGCAACAAGTTTGCTTAATGATGATTATTTTATTTCACCACAAATTGATTTAACAGGCGCAGCAGGTTCTTCTGTTTCTTTTTGGTCAAAATCACTTACTGATCAGTATGGATTAGAACGATTTGAAGTTTTAGTTTCTACTGCAGGCAATACAGATGTTGCTGACTTTACTTTGGTAAGTGCAGGAGAATTAATGTCTCCAATTGATTATACAGAAACAATAATTGATTTATCTGCTTACGATGGTCAACAAGTTTATATTGCATTAAGATATAAAGCGCAAGATTCTTTTGTTTGGCAAGTTGATGATTTTAAAGTTGTAGCAGATAGTGTTGCTGCAGTAGATGATAACATTTTAGCTTCTTCAGTAAATATTTATCCAACTACTGCTGATGCTCAAATTACAATTAACAACAGAAGTGCTATTTCTTTAAATACTGCTTCAATTTATGATGTTAATGGTCGTTTAATTGCACAGTATGACTTAAACGGTTTAGTTGGTGAAAAATCAATTAACGTTTCTAACATTAGTTCTGGTTTATACTTTGTAGAATTAGCTTCTGACAATGGTAAAGCAGTTAAAAAAATGATTAAGAAATAATTTAATATTCTTATAAATTTAAAATCCTTGAAGTTTTCTTCAAGGATTTTTTTTTGTAATGTAAATCAAAAAAAACAAATTTTTAGTCATATTTAAAATATGACTAGTTTAATATTACGTTCTTATTTTCAGAACAATACTATTTTATTTAAAAGTTTATAATATTTGAACCTTTACTAAACAAAGATTATAAAATTTCTTTTAACTCTGTAAAATCACTAATTACCATATCTGCATTTTTTAAACTTTGCATTTCAGAAAATTCACTTCTAAAACCAATACAGTAGATATTTGCTCTGTTTGCAGCTAAAATACCATTATCGGAATCTTCAATTACAATGCATTTATTTTTAGGAATGTTTGCTAATTTGGCAGCATTTTCAAAAATTTCAGGATGTGGTTTAGACTCTTTTAAATCTGCGCCACTTAATTTACCAATAAAGTATTTGTCTAAATTAAATCTATTAAAATGTTTATCGGTGAATATATGCATGTTTTTACTTAACTAATGTTTTAATATCGATTTAATTAAATATTTGACTTTGTTAGACTCAAAATTAGTTTATTTTTGTTGAATCCATTTTAATTCTTATGAAAAAAACAGTTAAATATTTTTTATTTTTCCTTTTAAGTTTACTTCTAATTTTTATAGGTATTGGAATATTAAATTCTTCCAAAATAAAAAAAGGAGCTTTAAATTTCACTAATGATTGGCAAGGAAAGATTATCAATATAAACGGAGAAAACATTAGATACATTCAAGAAGGAAAAGGTAAAGATGTTTTATTAATCCACGGAACTCCAGGTTCTATTGAAGATTGGAATCCGTTAATAAACAAATTAAAAAACAACTACAGAGTTACCGTTTTTGATCGATTAGGAAACGGGTTTAGTACTGCAAACAATTATAAATACACACTTTCTGAAAACACAAATTTTGTTACTACTTTTATTAATAAATTAAATTTAAGCGATGTTGTTATAGTGGGACATTCGTATGGTGGCAGTATCGCAACAAAGTTAGCAACGCAAAAGAATGATAAAATAAAATCTTTTGTAGTTATTGCCTCACCATTATATCAATTTAATAATAGTTTTGATCATAAATTATTGGCATCGCCACTTATTGGTAAAGGAATAGCAATATTAATTGCTAAATTTGCAGCAAAACCGATGATCGAAACAGGTTTGAAAAAAGCCTTTGGAGAAGAGATTTCTTCGGGTTTTTTAAAAACAAGAATACAACTTTGGTCGCAATCAAAAGTTCTATATACGACTTCTAATGAACGTAAGAATTATGAAGACGATTTATTAGAAAGCAGTAAGAATTATAAAAACATCACAAAAAAAATCACTTTTTTTGTAGGTTTAAAAGACAATAAAAATATTATTGAAGATTTTAATCAAACAAAAAAAGATATTAAACAAGCACAAAATATTTCCTTTAATGACGTTTCTCATTATATTCAATTTGAAAAAACAAATGAAATTTTGACAATCGTAGAGGAACACTTAAATCAAAATTAATGAATAAATTTGAACCCTTTTTCGAAAAAATAGAACAAAGTTTACAACAAGATGATTTTGTAAAACTCACATTAAGCAAACCTCTAAGTAAACAAAATGAGTTGCAAAATGTTTATTTAAGACTCATTTACTTAAAAGAAGAGCAATTTTTTCAGTTTACTTATAGATATAAAACTAATGATCAGGTTAAAAACCATTCATTTGAAGAAGCCAAAGAAATTTTAGAAGATTTACTTTTAAACGCTTTTAGATTCGCTACTTTATTTGCCTTAAGTGAAGATACACAGTGTTTTATTTCTAAAAAGAAAGTGGTTACTATTAAAAAACAATATCCAAGTTTTAAAAATAAATTGCCAGAACATCATGATAATATAAAAACTAAAAAAGTGGAGAAAAGTGATTATTTATTCCATTTAGGTATAAGTGATAAAGAAGGAAATATTATCCATAAAATGGCCGATAAATATCGTCAGATTAATAAATATTTAGAAATCATAGATGATTTAATTAAAACTTCTGATTTACCAAATAAAATTAATATTGTAGATATGGGTTCAGGTAAAGGTTATTTAACTTTTGCATTATATGATTATCTAACAAATAAAAAAGGGCACGACGTAACAGTTACAGGTATTGAATTAAGAGAAAAATTAGTGAATTATTGTAACGAGATTGCTCAAAAATGTAAGTTTAATAACCTGCATTTTGTTTGCAAACCAATTGAAGAATATAAAGAAAAAAACATCGATATCTTAATCGCCTTGCATGCTTGTGATACAGCAACAGATGATGCATTATATAAAGGTATTATTTCTAATGCCACTTTAATTGTAACAGCGCCATGTTGTCATAAACAAATTAGACAGCAGTTAAAAGGTAGTCAACAAGATAATCCGATTTTAAAATATGGTATTTTTAAAGAGCGTCAATACGAAATGTTAACAGACACTATGCGAGCTTTACTTTTAGAGAAAGAAAATTATCAAACTAAAATATTTGAATTTATTTCAAACGAACATACTAGAAAAAACGTAATGTTAGTAGGTAAGAAGTCTTCCAGAAAAGTGGATACAACAGTGATTGATAAAAAAATAAATGATTTAAAGCAAGAATTTGGAGTTACAGAACATTATTTAGAAGAATTAATGAATAGTAAATGAAAATTTTAAAATAAGACTCTATGCTATTTATATTGGGTAATTTATTTTCTCGCAAAGGCGCTAAGTCGCAAAGTTAAGTCTGTCTAATGAGTAAGTCGCTATTATATTTGCTTTAATTAACCACTCAATTCGACATAGTACCAACTTATATGAACTTAAATGTCTTATATGGTTAAATAAAACTCATTATATAAAATTATGAATACAACAAATCAAATAAACCCAAAAGCAATTAAGTTTTTAAAACGATTAGAAAAAACAGTGAGAAACAGCAAACATTATTTATAGCCAACTTATATGAACTTAAATGCCTTATATGGTTAAATAAAACTCATATTATATAAAATTATGAATACAACAAATCAAATAAACCCAAAAGCAATTAAGTTTTTAAAACGATTAGAAAAAAACAATGATCGCGAATGGTTTAAGGAACATAAAGAGGAATATAAAGATTTAGAAGATGAGATAAAACAATTTTATGCAGCACTAAATTCTAAATTACAAAAAGACGATAAAATTGATAAACTTAAAATGTTTAGAATCTATCGTGATGTTCGATTTTCTAAAGACAAAACACCATATAATTTACATTTTTCAGGTTCGTTTATGCGTGCTACCGCGAAATTAAGAGGTACATATTATTTAAGAATTAAATCGGATGCAACATTAATTGGTTGTGGATTTTGGGGACCAAGTAAAGAAGATTTATACAGAATTAGAAAAGAATTTGAATTAGATACTTCTGAAATTAGAGATATAATAAATAATAAAAAATTTAAAACTATTTGGGGAGATTTTGTTGGTGAAGAACTTAAAACAGCACCAAGAGGTTTTGATAAAAATCATGAAGCAATAGATTTAATTAAAAAGAAACAATTTTTATTTATAAAAGAATTTACAAATAAAGAAATGTTATCCGAAGATTTTCAAGAACAAGTATATAATTCTTTCAAAGCAATTAGACCTTTTTTTGATTATATGAGTGAAATATTAACAACCGATTTAAATGGTGTTTCTATTTTTGACAAATAAATTAAATGCAAAAAAAAACGATTACTTAATTATAAGTAATCGTTTTATATAACTTTAAAAGGAATCTATTTACCAAATAAACCACCTAGTAATCCGCCAAGACCACCTTTTTTTCCGCCGCCCATAAGCATTCCTGCAACATCATCAATAATACTTCCGTCGCCATCAGCGTCTAATAAACGATTTACTAAACTTTGTTGTTCTTTTTGACCGCCACCAAGCATACCGCCAAGTAAACCGCCTAAACCATTTTGATCAGAAACTCCTTGTGATTTTGCTTGCTTACCTAAAGCACCCATTAAAAATGGTCCTGCAACTTTTAATATATTCATTGCACTGCCTAAATCAATACCACTTGATTTACTAACTGCTTGTGCAACATTTTCTTCTCTACCACCAAATACATGACCTAAAATCCCTGCACCATCTTTCATTACATCATCGTCAATTTTATCGCCACCTAAGATACCGCTTAATTTATCCATTATTCCACCATCATGCTTTCCGCCCATTAATGCACCTAATAAACCAGATGCACCGTCGCTTGTTGAAGCATTATTTTTCATTGCTCCTAATATTAAAGGCATTGCTGTACTTAATGCGCTTTGTGTTTTGTCTTGTCCTAAACCTAATTGTTTACTAGCACCGCTAATTAACATTTCTCCCATTGGTCCCTTTAATAAATCTAAAATTCCTGCCATTTTAATTTTTCTTTTTAATATGATTAATAATTATTTCTTGCAATTTACAAATAAATTACATTTCTTCAAAAGAAAATATCGTGCCAATATTAATTTTATTTTTATATATTGCTGTCTTAATAAATTATAATTTAATATATGAAGAATTTAGCATTACATTGGAAAATTTTAATAGGAATGATTTTCGGAATCATTTTCGGAATAGTAATGAATAAAACTTCTTTTGGAGATTGGTTTGTAAACGATTGGATTAAACCTTTAGGTAAGATTTTTGTAAACATGCTAAAATTAATAGCAATACCTTTAATTATGGCATCGCTAATAAAAGGAATTTCGGATTTAAAAGATATTTCAAAATTCAAAAAAATGGGTCTGCGAACTATTTCCATTTATATTATAACTACGATTATCGCAATAACTATTGGTCTTGGATTAGTAAATATTATTAAACCAGGAGTAGGAATTGACCAAGAAACAGTTACAAAATTAAAAGAAAAATACGCAAACAATGCTAGTGTAAATAGTAAGATGGCAACTTTTAAAAACAATAAAGAAAAAGGACCATTACAATTTATTGTGGATATGGTTCCTTCAAATGCTTTTAAAGCAATGAGTGAAAATAAAAATATGCTGCAAGTTATATTTTTTACCATTTTATTAGGAATAAGTCTACTGCTAATACCTGAAGAAAAAGCAAAACCGTTAAAAGATTTTTTTGACTCCTTAAATGAAGTCGTCTTAAAAATAGTAGATTTAATAATGCTTTTTGCACCTTATGCGGTTTTTGCATTATTGGCAACGGTAATTGTAAATTCTGAAGATGCCACTATTTTATTAGCCTTATTAAAATATGCTTTTGTGGTTATTTTAGGTTTGTTATTAATGATTGTGTTTTATTTAATAGTAGTTGCAACGTATACTAAAAAATCTCCATTATGGTTTTTAAAACAAATATCACCTGCACAATTATTAGCATTTTCTACAAGTAGTAGTGCTGCAACTTTACCAGTAACTATGGAAAGAGTGGAAGAACATATTGGCGTAGATAAGGAAGTGAGTAGTTTTGTACTACCAGTTGGCGCAACTATTAATATGGATGGTACAAGTTTGTATCAAGCAGTAGCTGCTGTTTTTTGTATGCAAGTACTTTGGCCAGAAGGTTTAATGTTTAGCAACCAATTAATTATTGTTGTAACTGCATTATTAGCATCAATAGGTTCTGCCGCAGTACCAGGAGCAGGAATGGTAATGTTAGTAATTGTATTAGATGCTATTGGTTTTCCGCCAGATATGTTGCCAATTGCTTTGGCACTTATTTTTGCAGTTGATAGACCTTTAGATATGTGTAGAACAACAATTAATGTAACAGGTGATGCTGCGGTTGCTATGGTAATTGCAAAATCATTTGGTAAATTAGGAGAACCCCATGTAAAAGACTGGAATGATGATTATAAAGGTAAAGTTTAATTTTTTGCAATTAACCAATTAACCAATTAACCAATTAACCAATTAACCAATTAACCAATTAACCAATTAACCAAAACCTATGAATATTTGCTTTTTAATGTATCCTTGGGAAACTATTAAAGTTCCTGAAAATGATTCGAGTGTATGTTTAATACACGAATGTGTAAAACGTGGTCATGGTGTTGCTATTTGTACACCTGCAAATCTAACTATTAGGAATAGTGAAACAAGCGCTTTTTGTACCATTATTAATAAGATGGACAAAGTGCCGAGTAACTTAAAAACATTTCATAAAACGGCTAAAACTCGAGAAGAAATGTTACCGCTAGCAGGTTTCGACGTTATCTTTATGCGTGCAGAACCGCCATTAGATCCGTTAATGTTAAATTTTTTAGATTCTGTAAAAGAAGATGTTTTCATTATGAATTCGGTAAACGGAATGCGTGTAGCAAATAACAAATTATATACCGCAGTTTTTGATGATCCAAATAATGAAATTATACCAGTAACACATGTTTCAAAAAATAAAGACTATTTAATTAAAACCATTGAAGAATCAACTTCTGAAAAAATGATTTTAAAACCGTTAAATGGTTTTGGTGGTTCTGGAGTTATTTTAATTGAAAAATCAGCAATGGGAAACATTAATTCTTTATTAGATTTTTATCTTCAAAATGCCATTGGCGGAAGCGATTATGTAATTTTACAAGAATATATTGAAGGTGCCGAAAAAGGAGATGTTCGTATATTAATGCTTAATGGTCAGCCAATCGCTTCAATGAAAAGAATACCTGGCGAAAAAGATCATAGATCAAATGTTAGCGCTGGCGGATCTATAGAAAAACATACTTTAACAACAAAAGAGAAACAATTGTGTGCTAAAATTGGTCCAAAATTAATTGCAGATGGTCTTCATTTTGTTGGTATAGATGTAATTAGTGAAATGTTAGTAGAAGTAAATGTAATGAGTCCAGGCGGAATTACCTATATGAATAAAGCATATAGAGCAAAAATACAAGAACCAATAATAGACTTTTTAGAGGCAAAAGTAATGGAATTAAATGCAGGTTTTAACCGTAGAGCAAAATTGAGAAAAACGGTTGATGATGCGTAATCAGTCATCAGTTGGCAGTATTAAGTTATTAGTAAACGAATTATAACCTAAATAAACTTTTGCGACCTTTGCGAAAAACTTAGCGACCTTTGCGGTTAAACCTATGCAAAAACTATCCATAAATCAAATAATTAAAAAGATAAATAATCAAGAAACATTTCATGCTGTTTCTAATGATTACTCGTTTACTTTAAAAATTGATAGTTATGTACATTATGTTTGTGGTGCAGTACATAATGGTCATCAGTTTAGAAAATCACTTTGGAAAAATTGTTTGCATACCGAATATGATCGTTGGTTTGAAGAAGATCCAGAAACTAAAACAATGATTCAATCACATCCTATAGTTATTGCTGGTTGTGATTCAAGATTTGAATACGATTTAAATCGAGCGCCTGAATCTGCAATTTATATAGATGCTTGGGGAAAACAATTGTGGAAAAACCCGTTACAAGAAAGTGAAAAAATACAAAGTTTACAAAAACATGAGGATTTTTATAAAGTAGTTAATGCATTAATCTCTAAATTAGAAGAGATACACAATAAGGTAATTGTTTACGATATGCATTCTTATAATTGGAAACGTTGGAGTAGAGAAGTGCCAACTTTTAATTTAGGCGCAGGTAAAATAGATATGAATAGATTTGGTGATTTTGTAGAATCTTGGCGAAAATCATTATCCGAGATTAAACTTCCAAATAAAATTAAAAGCACTTCTTTAATAAATGATGTTTTTAAAGGAAATGGTTATTTTTTAAATTACATAACTTCAAATTTTAAGAATACATTAGTTTTAGCTACAGAAGTAAGTAAAATTTATTGTGATGAATTAGAACAGATTATGTATCCAGAAATTGTTAATGCAATAGAAAAAGAATTAATAGTAAGATTAAAAGCGCATGCAAAAAGGTTTTTAAATAATTAATTCGTTTCTTTGTATTTAATATGACTACAACTGATAATATAGTATTTGAAATTGATAATAAGTTAGATCAATTAGTAAAAAAAATTGAATTACTAAACTATATTAATCCAATAAATATAGAAGTAGAAAAAGAACGTTTTTTTCAATCTAAATTCACAAAAAACCCAAATTTTAAATATCCAAAAGTTGATTTTGATTCTTTTAAATTACAAAGAGAATTATTTGCTTTAAAAATTGAAGATATTGAGGATGATATAATAAGAAAATTATACGAAGATATTATTTACGAATATTCAGGTTTAATAGAATGTATTACTACAATTGGTCAAGGAAAAAAGTTTTATTATAATTCACTTAAATCTTTTGGTACACCAACAGAAAAAGATGTAGAAAATGCTAAATTTATTTTACATTTTGAAGATGAAATAGATATAGAGAAAAACTTACCGCGTTTTGATGTACACGAAACTGAAAAATTATTTAGAGAATATTCTAAGCAATACGATTTTTCGTATGAGATAAAACATTCCGATAAAATGTCTGCTATTGCAATGGTTTTAAGTAATGACAAAACATTGGTGTTGAATACAAATCACACTTTTTCAGAAACAGATGTAAATATTTTAACAAATCATGAAATAGGTGTTCATATGGTTACAACTATGAATAGTTTGCGAAATGATTTAAAAATATTTTCACATGGTTTTCCTAACAATGTAGAAACACAAGAAGGTTTAGCGGTCTATAGCGAATATATGTCTAATAGTATTACGCTATCTCGATTAAAAAGACTGGCATTTAGAGTTATAGCTGTTAATTCTTTAGAAAAAGGGTATGAATTTAAGCAAACTTTTAAATTACTGTATAATAATTATAGTTTATGTAAAGAAAATGCATTTAATATAACTTTAAGAGTACATCGTGGTGGTGGTTTTACAAAAGATTACTTGTATTTAACTGGTTTGTCAAAAGTGTACAGTTATTATAAGAATGAAAAAAATATTAATTTGCTTTTAACAGGAAAAACATCTATTGAATATGCAAAAAGCATTAAATATTTAATTAGTAATAACTACGCTAGAGAACCGAAATATATTACAGATTCTTACCAGAAAAATAAAAATTCAAAAAAAACTATTGCGTTTATTTTAGATAATTTAGCATAAATTGCGATTAACAAATCAATATTTCAAGAAGTTGAACAAATTAATAATTTAAGGTATCAATAAAAAATGTTAGACTTTTTTAAGATTAAATTACCATATCAAAATGCAATAAAGCACAAGTTTTTAATGGCACTATTTTATGGTTTTTTACCATATACTTTTTTATTGATTTTTAAACCATTTGGGTTAAATGATTTTTTACAACATAATAAAATATTTGTTTTAGGGTATAGTTTTATTGCATTTGCTTACAATTTCTGTATCTATTTATTAATGGATAAAATATCTTTTTTTGTTAAGAATTGGAATGTTATTAAGGTAATCTTATTATACTTTTTTATTGTTTTTTCTATTTCTGTTCTATATTATATATATCATTGTTCAGGTGAAAACCTACCACTTTATAAAAGTATAAATTATGATGAAATTGTGTTTATGGTGATTGCCATCACTTTACTTCCCACTATATTAGTAGTTCTTACTTTAAAGTTAAACGATAATAAGAGGTATTTCTTGGAGTTAACTTCTAAAAAAAACAATAAAATTGAAGTTAATAAGGTTAAGAAACGAGTTTTTAAAATAAAAACAACATCATTAAAAGAGCAAGACTTAATAATTAATATTAATGATTTTTTATATGTAAATTCAGATAATAATTATTGTCATTTTCATTACCTAAATAAGGATAATATTGTTGTAAATAAAATGCTTAGAATTACCTTAAAACAAGTCGAAAGTCAGTTAAAAGATTTTAAATATTTTTTAAGATGTCATAATTCTTACATTATTAATACCTCAAAAATTATTAAAATTGATGGAAATTCAACAAATAGAAAAATTAAATTGAAACATGTTAATTTTTCAATACCGACATCTAGAAGTCTAAAAATAAGCGCTTTAAGTGAATTATTGCAGGACAACCATTTACCACAAAATCCACTAAATACAACATTTTAGAATAAAAATATTAAAACTAAAAACTCTTTTGTATCTTTGCTTTGCTAAAAAGAAAATTAACAATAAAAATGAGTGATTTAGAAAACGAAATCGAACGATTGATTTCAGAAAAAAAACGCATAAAAGAAAAACTCTCAGAAAATTTTAATGATAAGGATGATTCGCATGACGATAATCTAAAAATATCTATCGAAAAATCAACAGAATCTAATCCGATAGAAGTTGATATTATAAAATTTAAAAAAGAGACTCTAAAACAACTTGCAGATGCAAAAATAGGACATAAAAAATGGATGTCTTATGTGCAAATACTAATAGCACTTGGTGATATTCAATCTGCAAATGCAGAAATACCTGTAAATTATACAATGTGTGATTTTGGAGTATGGTATTACGGTCATGGACAATTATTAAATGAATATGACAGATTTGATGAAATTGAAGAAATTCATCAAGAAGTTCATGATACATACCTTAAAATTTATAATTTATATAAAAATCCGCTAAAAGGATCTTTGCTTAAAAGCTTAAAAAAAGCAGAATTTAATAGACAAGAAAACGCAGAAAAATTAGCTATAGTATTAAAACAACATTCTAAAACTTTATTCGAAATATTGAATGATATGTCTGACAGATTGAAAAAAATGTCTAATGAAAAGTTAACCGAGATGATTAGTTAATTTAATATTTATAAATACCCCCAAATTTATTATTATATTGACAAATCAATATCAACGAACAGTTAACAAATGGACAAAATAAAGGAAAATAAAGAAGAGTCACCACTATTAGAGATGGACTCTACTCGAAAAATAAAGAACCTCAACAATGCACTAGATATTAGTAATATGATATCTGTTGAAAATATGATTGCTTTAAAAGAGAAATCTGCTAGAATAGCTAAAGGTTTGATTAATGATAAATCATCTGCGGATATGCCTTCTATTAAAGAAGATAAAATTCACAAAATAGATGTTAAAACTGTTGATAGTAAAATAAATGTTGAATTAACTCCAACTAAAGGATTAACTTCTACTGAAGAATTAACTCCTGTTAAAGAATTAACTTCTACTGAAGAACCAGTTCATGTTAAAGAATTAATTTCAGTTAAAGGATTAACTTCTACTGAAGAACCAGTTCATGTTAAAGAATTAATTCCAACTAAAGAATTAACTCCTGCTAAAGGATTAACTTCTGCTAAAGAATTAACTTCGACTGAAAAAGTAATTATTAACCATACGATTGATAAAACAAATACAAACAAAGAAAATATTACTAAAGTCAGTAATATTGTTTCGAAAGAATCACTAATAGAAGAATTAGAGACTGCTCAAACTGACCATTTAAATTACATGAAAAATATTTATGTATTTTTACAATTAGAAGGAAATGTAACTAATTCACAACTTACTAATCCTGAAAACTATACTATGTGTACTTTTGGGGAATGGTACTATGGTAAAGGGCAGTCATTTACTGAGTTTGATGAATTTAAACAAGTAGAATCTTTACATGTTGTTATTCATAATTATTATTTAAAGATATACAAATTATATAGTATTACTTTAAAAAGTTCCTTTTTTAAAACGATAGCAAAGTTAGAAAAAGAGCGTTTGCTAAAAGTTGAAAAATTAGTTGTTATTTTAGAATCTAATTCTAATCAATTAATTGATTTATTAGATAAAATAGCAATAAAAATTAAAAGTATGAATCCAAAGGAACTCGAATCTATAATGACTTAATATTCTGTTTTATCTTCTTTTTCTCGCCATTTATTAAATGGTATTAGCGCAATTTCGTGTTCGCACTGTTCAAAAGGTATTTGTCTTTTATTGTATGGCAACGGAATTTCATCATAAATAAACTGATCATCAAATCCTATTGCTGCGGCATCTTCTTGGTTAGAACCATAATACACCATTTTTGGTCTTGCCCAATAAATGGCACCTAAACACATAGGGCAAGGTTCACAACTTGTATAAATAATACAATCATCTAACTGAAAAGAGTTTAAATTTTTACAAGCATCGCGTATTGCAGTAACTTCTGCATGTGCAGTTGGATCATTACTTGAAGTTACCTTGTTATTTCCACGACCAATAATTTCGCCATCTTTAACAATAATACAACCAAATGGTCCACCTTCATTAGCATTCATTCCTTTTAAAGCCATATTTACAGCTTCGGTCATAAAATATTTGTGATCTTTTTTCATTTTTTTAAATTTAATTTTAGATGTTGAATTATTAATTTTAAATTATTTTCAACATTCAACATTCAACATTCAACATTCAACATTCAACATTCAACATTCAACATTCAACATTCAACATTCAACATTCAACATTCAACATTCAACATTCAACATTCAACATTCAACATTACAAAGTTCCAGTCATATCTTGTGGTACAACCCATTCATCATATTGTTCGGCAGTTACGTAACCTAAATTAATAGCTTCTTCTTTTAAAGTAGTGCCGTTTTTATGTGCTGTATTAGCAATTTCGGCAGCTTTGTAGTAACCTATTTTTGTATTTAAAGCAGTAACTAACATTAATGAATTGTTTAATAATTCTTCTATTTTTTTAGTATTTACTTCAATTCCTTCTGCACAATTATCATTAAAAGACAAACATGCATCGCCTAATAATCTAGCGGATTGTAAAAAATTTGCCGCCATTAAAGGTTTAAAAACATTTAATTCAAAATGACCTTGCATTCCACCAATGGTTATCGCAACATCATTACCCATAACTTGTGCGCAAACCATAGTCAAAGCTTCTGCTTGCGTAGGATTTACTTTACCTGGCATAATAGAAGATCCAGGTTCGTTTGCTGGTAATATTAATTCGCCAATACCACTTCGCGGACCAGATGCTAAAATTCTAATATCATGTGCAATTTTATTTAAAGAAACGGCTAACATTTTTAGTGCTGCATGACTTTCTACTATAGCATCATGTGCCGCTAAAGCTTCAAACTTATTTTTTGCAGTAATAAATGGTAAACCTGTAAACTCTGCAATGTATTTTGCAACTAAAACATCGTAACCTTTTGGAGTATTTAGACCAGTACCAACTGCTGTTCCTCCTAAAGCTAATTCGGATAAATGACTTAAAGAATTATTAAGAGATTTTAGACCGTGATCTAATTGCGAAACATAACCAGAAAATTCTTGGCCAACTGTTAATGGCGTAGCATCCATTAAATGGGTTCTACCAATTTTAACTACATTAATAAAGTCATTAGACTTATCATCTAAAGTATTTCTTAATTTTTTTATATTTGGTATCGTATTCTCTAGCAGTATTTTATATGCCGCAATATGCATTCCTGTAGGGAAAGTATCGTTAGAAGATTGCGATTTATTTACATCATCGTTAGGTTGAATTATTTTTTCACCTTCGCCAATTATTCTACCTGCAATTTCTTGCGCTCTGTTAGCAATTACTTCATTAACATTCATGTTACTTTGTGTGCCAGAACCAGTTTGCCAAATAACTAACGGAAACTGATTATCATGTTTTCCAGCAATAATTTCATCACAAACTTGCCCAATTAAATCTCTTTTACTAGCATCTAAAATACCAAGTTCGCAATTTGTGTAAGCTGCCGCTTTTTTTAAGTAAGCAAAACCATAAACTAATTCTAATGGCATGGATGCACTTGCGCCAATTTTGAAATTATTTCTAGACCTTTCCGTTTGTGCACCCCAATATTTATCACTTGGTACTTCCACATTTCCCATCGTATCCTTCTCAATTCTGAAACTCATAATATGCTATTTTAATTTGATTACAAAGTTACTAAAATAAGTACAGTTGCATTGCAATTTTTTTAGAAGTTAATTTGTATTTTTGAAAAAAACAAATGTCAAAGAAATCTTTATTTTTAGTGATTATTCAATTTTCTTGTTTTGCTTTTTTTGCATTTGATGGTGTTTTTAAAACGAATCATTGGTTATTTTATATACAAATTATAGGTTTCTTACTGGCTGTTTGGGGCGTTTTAGTTATGAAAATGGGTAACTTTAACGTACAACCTGAAGTTAAGAATAATGCAAATATCGTAAAAAAAGGACCTTATAAAATTATACGAAACCCTATGTATTCAGGTATTATTCTTTTCATTGGTGTCGCAATAATAACCGACTTTACTTATCTACGGCTTTCTATATTTATGTTATTAACCTTAGTACTATTACTTAAAATATTTATGGAAGAAACGTTTATGGAAGAACGATTCGGAAAAGAATATTTAGATTATAAACAAAGTACATATCGACTGCTGCCATTTGTTTATTAAGAATTGTTTAATTGTTTAATCGTTTAATTTTTAAATTGCTTATTTTTGTAAATAAGAAAAACAAACTAAAATGCTAAAAAGAATCTGGAATAAAGGAAGTAAGCAAAAAATATTTTTAAGTTTATTATTATTAATAATTGTATTCACTTTATTCATACTACGCGATGATTACCAACCGTATTTACTATTTGTACGTAAGTATATTTTTATACTATTAATATCATTATTTGTAATAATATTGACATTAAGAAGAATTCGAAGAGTAGATAGTAACATAAAAAGAATTTTCACTTTTATAATGTTATTGGTGTTTTTCGGAATTTTATATTTTGTAGGAGCAAAAACTGGTATGTATGCATTTATGCAAAAGTATAATATCTATAAAAATTTAGATTTAACCGAAATTAAGGAATTACCAACTACAAGAAACGAAAGAATACAACCATATAATAATATTGTTACCATGGCATATGAATCTATTGGTGAAACCGAAGAAATTTCGCCGCCACAACTAGTAAGAATAGATTCTACAAATCGTTGGACAATGGCAATTCAACCAGCAAAGGAGTATGCTTGGCAACGTTTAAATGATAATACCGAAGAAATATTTTCTGTGCCAAGTTCAACTGCTTTCCCTAGATTTGCAGGAGAAAATAGACATAATGTTACTTTTTCCATAGGCGAATCTTTATCTTTTAGTAGAAATACTTATAATGCTGTTGTTCAGAAATTAAATCCTTGGCAATATTTTAATTTAGAACCCGAAGAAGTTTTTTATATGAAAAATGATTCAGGAGATTGGGTACAAGTAGTAAGTCTAATTAAGTGGAAAGGTTTCTTTTTTCCATATCCAACTTTTGGTGGTGTTATGGTAATTGAAAATGGCGCACATTCTGCATCAGATTATTTTGAGCGTTTACTTTTCGGAAAAGGAACTTATATTTCTGCTACTGAAATGCAAAATCATCCTTATTTGAAAAGACAAAATACCTTATCGGAAAAAGTTTCGCGTTTACAGGCAGAATCGTTAAAATTTTTAGGTGGTTTTAGTGATCCATTACCTTGGAATATGAAAACTTCGGTTAAAATACCAGACTTAAAAGACGATCAAAATCAACAACCATTTGTAACCGATTTTAATTTTGATGGTGTAGATAATACTGCTTATAATGGTTTGTATCATTGGTTTGGTTTAGAACCAATAGGCGAGGAGCGAACAAGTTTATCTTATTCTGTTTTTATTCCATCAGACGGAAATAAACACATGATGTATTACGATCATGCAAAGAGAAAAGAAGGTTTTGCAGGTGTATCGGCAATGCCATTAAAAGTAATGGAATCGAGAAAAGAATTTGATTGGTCGGTAAATAAACCAGTGGAATTTAGACCGTATATTAAGGATATTGCTGGTAAGCGAAGAATGTTTGTACTATCAACTATAGCTGCAAAAAGAGAAGATTCTAAAAAGTTTGATGGTTCAGCAACACCAGATGTAGCGTTGATTGATATGGATTATAGAGATGTTATTTGGGTTGACGTAAAAACACCAGAAAAATGGAATAACACCATTATAAAGCAATTAGGAACTGTTTGGAAAGAAGGTGAAACGGACAATGATTTTTTTAAGAATAATATGAATTTTATGGAAGAATTAAAAGATATAAATATTGAAAATGTATTAATAGCAAACGATTCAAGTTTTGTGAAATCTACGGATTCAATTACTTTAAAGTCTAAATCTACCCAAGATAAAATTAAAGAATTAGAAGCACAAAGAGATTCTTTAAAAGTAATTAAACTTCAAAAAGAAATAGAAAATATTAAAACGAATATTAATGAATAACGTTTAATCACAAAAGGCACAAAAGTAATAATCCGTGCTAATCTGTGAAATCTGTGTCTAAAAAAAAACAAATCGGTGTCTAAAATAAAAAACTACATAAACGGTCAAAATATATATCCATTAAACGATAAATGGTTAGATAATTATAATCCATCTAATGGTGAAGTTTATGGTCAAATACCTAATTCTTGTAAAAAAGATGTAGAATTAGCAGTAGAATCCGCTAAAAAAGCATTTGAATCTTGGTCTAAAACTAGTATAGACGAAAGAAGTAAAATTCTTTCAAAAATAGCAGATTTATTAGAAGAAAATTTAGAAAAATTCGCCAAAGCAGAATCTAAAGATAATGGTAAACCTTTAAGTCTAGCAAAACTGATTGACATACCAAGAGCAGCAGATAATTTTCGATTTTTTGCACATGCAATCACCCAATTTGGGTCGGAATCTTATGAAACTTTAGGTAAAGAAGCGATAAATTATACATTACGTCACCCAATTGGTGTGGTTGGTTGTATTTCGCCATGGAATTTACCTTTATATCTATTCACTTGGAAAATCGCTCCAGCGTTAGCAACAGGTAATTGTGTAATTGCAAAACCAAGCGAAGTCACACCAATGACAGCATATCTATTAGGAGATATTTGCACCAAAGCAGGTTTGCCAAAAGGTGTTTTAAATATAGTGCATGGTTTAGGGCAACATGTTGGTAGCGAAATAGTTTCGCATAAAGAAATAAAAGCAATTTCATTTACTGGTGGCACACAAACAGGAGCAGCAATTGCCAAAATTGCAGCGCCAATGTTTAAAAAAATGTCTTTAGAATTAGGTGGTAAAAATCCTAATATCATTTTTGCGGATTGTGATTATGATCAAATGCTAAAAACAACTTTGTTATCATCGTTTTCTAACCAAGGACAAATTTGTCTTTGTGGCTCTAGAATATTTGTGGAGAAATCGATTTATAATAAATTTAAAACCGATTTTGTAAAAGCAGTTAAAAATCTAAAAGTAGCACATCCAAGTGATAAAGATGCGAAAATTGGAGCGCTAGTTTCCAAACCACATATAGAAAAAGTACTAAGTTATGTAAAAATAGCAAAAAAAGAAGGTGCAAATTTACTTTGTGGTGGCGAAAAAGTTTCCATAAAAGGATACGAAAATGGTTATTACATGCAACCAACGGTTTTAGAAATACAAAATGATAGTTGTAAAGTAAATCAAGAAGAAATATTCGGACCAATTGTAACCATAATGCCTTTTGAAACCGAAGAAGAAGTTATACAAATGGCAAATTCTGTTAGATATGGTTTGTCTGCAAGTATTTGGACAAACAATTTAAAACGCACAATGAAATTAACCAGAGAAATAGAAGCAGGAATCATTTGGGTTAACACTTGGATGTTAAGAGATTTAAGAACACCATTTGGTGGTGTGAAAGATTCTGGAGTTGGTCGTGAAGGTGGTTTTGAAGCATTACGATTTTTTACAGAACCGAAGAATGTGTGTATTAAATATTAATCCCATCTTCCGTCTTCCCTAAGGGAAGAAACTATATGTTGCATTAAACAAAATAGTATTAATAAGAAAATGAGAATAATAAAAGTATAGAAAATTATAAATTTAATATTAACTAAAATTTAAAAGTCCTTCCTTTTGGGAAGGATTTAGGATGGGATGAACATAAACCTAAACAACAAAAACGCCCTAGTTTGCGGAAGCACACAAGGCATCGGAAAAGCATCAGCAATCGCATTAGCACAATTAGGAGCAAACATTACATTAATTGCTCGTAATGAAGATAAATTAAAAGATGTAATTACAGAATTACCAAATAACGGAAATCAATCACACCATTATTTAGTAGCAGATTTTAGAAATCCTGTGAAATTAGGTAAAATAGTTACCAAACATCTAGAAAATATAAATACCATTCATATTTTAATAAATAATACTGGCGGACCTGCAGGCGGACCAATTTTTTCTGCTGATTTATCTGAATTTGATGCTGCTTTTACACAGCATTTAAAATCTAATCATGCTTTAGCACAAGCAGTTGTGCCAAGTATGAAAAAAGCAGGTTACGGTAGAATTATTAACATGATTTCTACAAGCGTAAAACAACCTTTAGATGGTTTAGGAGTTTCAAATACTATTAGAGGAGCAGTTGCAAGTTGGTCAAAAACATTAGCAAATGAATTAGGACAATTTGGTATAACGGTAAACAACGTACTTCCTGGAGCAACAGGAACAGTTAGATTGAAACAAATTATTGAAAATAAAGCAAGTAAATCGGGTAAAACTATTGCAGAAGTGGAGCAAATAATGCAAAATCAAGTACCAATGAAACGATTTGCAAAACCTGAAGAAATTGCAAATGCTGTTGCTTTTTTAGCAAGTGAAGCTGCAAGTTATATTAATGGTGTTAATTTACCTGTGGATGGTGGAAGAACGAAGTCGTTATAAATTATTTTTAAATGAAATATAAATTAATTATCCTATTATCGTTATTATGTCCCGTTGTTTTCGGACAAAATTACACCTCTTATTTTACAGGAAATACTACAAATATAGAAACCAATCCAATAGGCGGAATTTGCATGATGGGTGGCGCATCAGAACACAATGAAGCAATGCGTTGGTTTTTAGAAAGAGCAAATGGTGGCGATATTTTAGTGCTTAGAACAAGTGGTTCTAACGGTTATAATGATTATATGTTTTCCGAATTAGGTATTACGGTAAATTCAGTAGAAACTATTGTATTTAACAATGCAACGGCTTCTAATGAAAGTTATATTCATCAAAAAATACAGCAAGCAGAAGCAATTTGGTTTGCAGGAGGAAATCAATGGAATTATATTAATTATTGGCGAAATACGCAAATTCAGACTTTAATAAATGAAGCAATTCAAGATAGAAATATTACAATTGGTGGCACAAGTGCAGGCATGGCAATTTTAGGTGGTTATTATTTTTCTGCTCAAAACGGAACAGTTACTTCTGCGACAGCGTTAGCAAATCCATATAATTCTAGCGTAACGGTTGATAATAGTCCTTTTTTAGAAAATGATATTTTATCCGATGTAATTACAGATACGCACTACGATGACCCAAATAGAAAAGGAAGACATGTAGTATTTTTAGCAAGAGTTTTAGTAGATACAGATGTTACCATAAAAGGAATTGCTTGTAACGAATATACCGCAGTTTGTATTGATGAAAATAATATAGCTAGCGTTTATGGCGATTATCCTGCTTATGAGGAAAGTGCTTTTTTTTTGCAAACCAATTGTGAATTAACCGATTTTAATCCGGAAAATTGCACGGAAAATAATCCATTAGTTTGGAATTTAAACGGAACAGCAATACGTGTTTGTAAAGTTAACGGTACAAATAATGGCGAAAATACATTTGATTTAAATGATTGGAAAACTACTTCTGGCGGAATTTGGCAAAATTGGTATGTTGATGATGGAATATTAATTGAAAATAAAGGTGCTGAAATTAACTGTAGTAGTCTTTTAATTAATGATGATGAATTAAAAAATCTGGTTGCTGTTTTTCCAAACCCATTTATCAATGAGGTTACAATTAAATCCGAAGAAAAAATATTAGAATTAACACTTTTTGATTTAAATGGTAATTTAGTAGGAGTAAAATCGAATTTAAATGAATTTTCAAATTCAATAAATACAAATTTATTAATTTCAGGTATTTATTTTATTAAAATTCAGACAATTAATAATGTTCTTTTTGTAAAAATATTAAAAAAATAAAGAATGAGTAAAACAAAAAAAGACATGTCTTTTTTACAGCATTTAGAAGAACTACGTTGGTTGTTAGTTCGTTCGTTTGGTGTAGTACTTTTTTTTGGAATAGTAGCGTTTATCTTTAAAGGTTTTATTTTTGATAAAATCATTTTTGTTTTTCAGGATGCAGATTTTATTACCTATAAAGTGCTTTGTTCTATTTCTAAAATATTTGGTTCTGAAGGTTTATGTATAGAAGAAACTACGTTTAATATACAAAGTTTAAAAATGGCAGAACAATTCTCTGCGCATATTTGGATGTCTTTAACATTCGGATTTATTTTAGCATTTCCTTATGTTGTTTATGAAATTTGGAAATTTTTAAAACCAGCATTACATAAAGAAGAACAAAAACATGCTAAAAGTTTTATTTTATTTTCTTCATTTTTATTCTTTTTAGGAATTCTTTTTGGGTATTATATTTTAGCACCATTAACTATTAATTTTTTCGGAAATTATTCTGTAAGCGATACTATTCAACGGAATTTTAAATTAGGTTCATACATCACAATTGTAAAAACAGCAGTGCTTTCCGCTGGTTTTTTATTCGAATTACCAATTGTTATATACTTTTTAACCAAATTAGGTTTAGTAACACCCGAATTTTTAAGAAAAAACAGAAAATATTCCTTAGTAATTATCTTAATTTTAGCGGCAATATTAACTCCTGCAGATATTTTAAGTCAGATAGTTGTAGCAATACCAATGCTGTTTTTGTATGAATTAGGAATAATAATATCTAAAAGAATCGTTAAAAAACAAAAAGCAGCACTTGCAAAAGGGTAAATTGTAGTATTTTTAGCACTTATTAAATAATTCCATTATATCGAATTAAATGATAAATACAAGAATTGTTGGAAAATTCAACATTTAAAATTTAAAATTTAAAATTCAACATTCAAAAAAATGAAACTAAGAGCAGAAAATATAGTAAAAATATACGGAAGTAGAAAAGTGGTTAAAGGTATTTCGGTAGAAGTGAACCAAGGTGAAATTATTGGTTTGTTAGGACCAAATGGTGCAGGAAAAACCACATCATTTTATATGATTGTCGGAATGGTTAAACCAAACGAAGGCAAAATATTTTTAGATGATAAAGAGATAACTAATGATTCGATGTATAAAAGAGCACAACAAGGCATTGGTTATTTAGCGCAAGAAGCATCTATATTTAGAAAATTATCGGTAGAAGATAATATTATGTCTATTTTAGAATTTACAGATTTATCTAAAAAAGAGCAAAAAGCAAAACTAGAATCGCTAATTGAAGAATTTAGTTTAGGTCATGTAAGAAAAAATCGTGGTGATTTACTTTCTGGTGGCGAACGTAGAAGAACAGAAATTGCTCGTTGTTTAGCATCCGATCCAAAATTTATATTGTTAGACGAACCTTTTGCAGGTGTCGACCCGATTGCGGTAAATGATATTCAATTTATTGTAGCACATCTTAAAAATAGAAATATTGGTATTCTAATAACCGATCATGATGTACAAGCAACTTTAGCAATTACAGATAAAACCTATTTAATGTTTGAAGGTGGGATTTTAAAAGAAGGAACGCCAAAAGAATTAGCAGCAGATGAAATGGTGCGTAAAGTATACTTAGGTAATGATTTTGAGTTGAAAGAAAAGAAGTTTGATTAAGCTAATTTCTTAACAAGTTTTCATACCAATTTAAAATCTATATTCTATTTAGGTAAATATAAATTGGGTTATGTTTCTATATTTAATAAATACGCCAAATTAATATGGAATTGCAGAATTATTAGAACTCAAACATTAAAAAAGGCACTAATTACTAAAACCAACTTTTAATCAAGTCATCTTCAAAATTTAATTCATTTTTATGTTTAAATTCATTAGATTTATCATTATAATTATAATCTTTTTGCCAATCTTGAAAATTTTGTGAAAGTTCCATAATGCTATTGCAAACAAATTCGACTTCATAATTAGTCATTGTTGGATGAATAGACATACGAATCCAACCTGGTTTGTCAATAAGGCAACCTTCTTCAATTTTAGTAATTAAATCATTAGAAGATTGTTGATCTACATGCAGTAAAAAATGACCATAAGTACCCGCACAAGAACAACCGCCACGTGTTTGAATACCAAATCTATCGTTTAAAATTTTAACACCTAAATTAAAGTGTAAGTCATCAATATAAAAAGAGAATACACCTAATCTTTCGGTTTGATTTTTTGCTAAAATATGTAGATTGCTAATATTATTCAGTTTACTGAAAACAATAGCATTAATTTCGTGCTCTCTTTTTAGAATGTTCTTTACACCAATCTCTTCTTTTAACTGAATTGCTAATGCTATTTTTATAGTTTGTAAAAATGCAGGAGTTCCACCATCTTCACGCACTTCAATATCATTTATGTAAGAATGTTCGCCCCAAGGATTAGTCCAATTTACAGTTCCGCCACCAGGATTATCTGGTGTGGTATTTTTATATAATTCCTTATTAAATATTAGCACTCCAGAAGTTGCTGGACCGCCAAGAAATTTGTGAGGTGAAAAGAAAATAGCATCAAAATAACAATTTTCATCTTTATGCATGTTAATATCTACGTAAGGTGCAGAGCAGGCATAGTCGACAAAACAGAGGCCATTGTATTTATGAATTAATTTGGAAATCTCGTATACTTCAGGTTGAATACCTGTGACATTTGAACATGCAGTTACCGAGGCTATTTTAATTTTTCGGTCTTTGTATTTTTCCAAAAGCGTTTTGAAATTACTTAGACATACTAATCCTTTAGAATTATGATGAATAATTTCAACATCTGCAATACTTTCTAACCAAGTAGTTTGATTAGAATGATGTTCCATATGCGTAATAAATACAATAGGTTTTAATTCTTCTGGAACTTTGGTATATTGTTTTAAAGTATCACAAATTCTAAGACCTAAAATTCTTTGTAATTTATTGATAACGCCTGTCATTCCGCTACCTTCAGTTATTAAAATATCATTTTCATTTGCATTAACATGATTTTTAATAATTTCTCTAGCTTTGTGATATGCTTTGGTCATTACAGAACCTGTTACCGAAGTTTCGGTATGTGTGTTTGCTACAAATGGCCCAAATTCATTTAATATTTTTTCTTCAATAGGTCTGTATAAGCGACCACTTGCGGTCCAATCGGTATAAATTATTTTTTTTTCGCCATAAGGAGTTGTGAAAGTTTGGTTTATTCCAACAATATTATCACGATACTTTTTAAAATATTTTTCCAATATCTTTAGTTTTATTATTCTTTAACTAATTTTAAAATTTCTTTGTAAAAAAAAGAATTTTCTATATTTTTTTTGATAGTATTTTCAATTTCAGCATCTTCTATGTTTTTAAACCATGAAAACGGCAACTCTATTTTTTCGTCTAATATTTCTATACTATAAATGGTCATAACCCCAAAAGAGTCTTTTTTATATTTTAATATGGCATTGTCGACATTCAATAAAAAGGCATCAACATTTAAATCAAATTTAACAATATTTATTGCTTTGTCAATCATCTCATTAGATTCATTGGCATGATTGGCATGAAAAATATTACCAAACAAATGTGTAATTGCAGTTTGTGGTTTTTTTAATTTCAAATAAATATTAGATTCTAATATTCGTGTTTTACTTCTTAGGTATTCTTCTTTGTCAAACAATTGTGAATAAGCACCTGAATACCAGTCTTTTGAATTTTTAATATGAGAATTTGCTTTTTTATATGCTTCTTTTTGATAATATATCTTTGCTAAGATATAATGAGCTTTTCCTTTATGGGTTTCTCTAAATGTTTTGAATTCCTGATGTTTCTTAATTAAATTTTGTTCTAAAAATTGTTCTAAAAAAGAAATAGCATCATCCTGTTTTTTTAATTTTGCTGCTAAAACGCCACTATAAAAAAATGCTTCGGAGTCACATAATGTATTAGGCTTTTGTTTTATAGTTTTTTTTAAATAGCTAAGTGCAAAATTAACAGCATCCGATTCAATTTTAGTAACTACTTCAAGTTCGTTTTTATTTTGGAATTTATTTTTTTGAAAGGAGAAATCTATACCGTCTTCAATTAATTGATATAGTGTTGCTCCTTTTTGAAGGTTCTTACATTTTTCTTGGGAAAATAAGTTAATAGTAATCACAAAAAAAATGATAAAGGGAATTATTTTTTTCATTGCAAGATTTTTTAATCTAAATACATAACAATAATAACCCAAATTTTTTAATAATTTCCAAAAAGTATATAAAACTTTTATAAATGTTATTAAAATAATCTAAAACGATAACCAAATGTATATGAGGTTTCTGCAAAAGTAAAATGTTGGTTTGCTTTTTCACTGGAATCATTGGTTATTCTAATGTCATTCATATTAATATAACCATATTTAAAGTCGGTTTTGATAAAAAACCGTTTAAAGAAAGTTAAACTTAAACCGCCACTTATAGACATACCAAAACCTGAAATATGAAACTGATCATAGCGTTCGTTTCCTAAAATGGTAGTATTTGTTTTTGGCATTAATACGCCAATATCGATTCCTTCTTCTAAATTAACTTCAAAATTATCAGTATTAATATGTAATAATTTATTTAGATTATCAAATCTATTGGCACCTATAAAAATATAATTTAAACCATCGGTATGTTCAAATAATATAAAATTTTGAGATAAATTTATACTATCATGGTTATAATTCCCATCAAAATTCACATTTTCTGAAATAAGTTCTCCTCCATTATTGATAAAATTATAATCACCAACTGAAATATTTCCATTTATTGTAACTTCATAATCATTTCTCATTACATATTTCATATGATCATAACCAGCAACAATATTATAATTATTTTTTATAAAATAACCTATTTCTAAATTTGTTTGTGGTAATGTTAGTCCGCCAGGATCTAAAAAACGAATACCAAAAGATTTAGGTTTATCATCTGCTTTTACATTGGTTAATTCAAAATCAAAATCATTTCCTTTAAAGGAAATATCGGATGTAGAATAAGAACTTCTGTTCCAACCCCAAGAAGCAAAAAATTGCCCTTTTCTAGCATTAACATCATATGTTTTTGGTTTTTTATCTTCTTGTGAAAAAGAGAATTGTGCGGTTAATAACAAACTTAATATTATTAATATATTTTTCATTTTAAAATGTTTTCTGCAAAAATAATTGTTTAAAAAATTTATTTTATGATATTTATCATTTTCAATAAAAATTAACATACCATTTTTATTAAATATTCGCTATTTTACTAATTTGATCTATCATTTTTTGTGCCAAATCATCTGCATTTTTTTGGGAATCACTTTCTGTATAAATTCTAATAATTGGTTCAGTATTAGACTTTCTTAAATGTACCCATTCGGTTGCAAAATCAATTTTCACACCATCTATAGTCGAAATATTTTCGTTTTGATACAATTCTTGTACTTTTTCTAGAATTTCTTCTACATTAATTTGTGGTGTTAATTGAATCTTATTCTTACTCATAAAATAAGACGGATAAGAATCTCTTAATTCCTTACAAGATAGTTTGGTTTGTGCTAAATGACTTAAAAATAAAGCAACACCAACTAGAGAATCACGGCCATAATGTGATGCGGGATAAATGATACCACCATTTCCTTCGCCACCAATAATTGCATTAGAATCTTTCATTAATTGTACCACATTAACTTCGCCAACGGCACTTGCTTGATATTTGCCATTATGTTTATTGGTAACATCCCGTAAAGCACGTGATGATGAAAGGTTAGAAACTGTATTGCCAGAAGTTTTGGATAATACATAATCTGCACAAGCGACTAAAGTATATTCTTCACCAAACATAGAACCATCTTCATTAACTAAAGCTAATCTGTCTACATCTGGATCGACAACAATACCTAAATCTGCTTTTTCTTTAACTACTAGTTTGCTTATTTCGGTTAAATTTTCTGCTAAAGGTTCTGGATTGTGTGGAAATTGTCCGTTTGGTTCACAATATAGTTTTACACATTCTACATTTAATGCCTCTAATAATAACGGAATTGCAATGCCACCAGTAGAATTAACAGCATCTAATACTACTTTAAAATTCGCGTTTTTAATAGTATTTACATCTACTAAATCTAATTTTAATACTTCTTCTACATGTTTTTGCATGTAGTTTTTCTTTTTAGAATACGTTCCTAAATCATCAACTTCCGCAAAAATATAGCTATCATTTTCTGCAATGTTTAAAATTTCCTTGCCTTGTTTATCATTTAAAAATTCACCTTTTTGGTTTAATAATTTTAAGGCATTCCATTGTTTTGGGTTATGCGAAGCGGTTAATATAATTCCGCCATCTGCTTTTTCTAAAGGTACAGCAATTTCTACTGTTGGTGTTGTTGAAAGACCTAAATCTATTATATCTATACCTAAACCTACCAAAGTATTTGCGACTAAACTACTTGTCATTTTACCTGAAATTCGAGCATCTCTACCAATAACTACAGTCAGTTTTTTATGATTATTTTCCTTTAGAAGAAAATAACCATAAGCCGAAGCAAATTTTACAATATCTATTGGTGTTAAGTTACCGCCTACTTTTCCGCCAATTGTTCCTCTAATTCCTGAAATTGATTTTATTAATGACATTTTTTTTGTTTATTTTCTGAAGTACAAATTTAACCTTAATTTAAAGATGACAAATTAAATTTCAATTTTATTAATTACTATTTTGCAATTTATCTTGCGTCTTATGCTTTAAAGCGAAGCGGTCTTATGTCTATCATCAGACAACATTATTTTTCCACTTTGGATATAAGTAATAACATCTACGAAATTTTAAGTCTTCGAGTAGTAATTTTAAATCTTTCATTAAAATTTTGTTTTTCCCGGAAACATTTATTCCTCTTAAAAGTGCGATGTAGGTTTTCATATTGAAAATATAAGTATATTTACTGAAAAGTAAAATTATGAAATATTTTTTAATATTCTTTTTAATATTACAGATATCTGTTGCTCAAACACTAAGTATTAGTATTAATGAAAATACATATGGTATTGACCAGACGAACTTAATAATAGTAAGTCAATTTAAAAATATTGCTGATTATAATGACTTGTCAAATTATTCTGATATTACTATTGTTTTTAATGGTGAAAATTATCAATTTCTACAAATTCCAAAGTCACTACGGTTTGGAACAAAATATATACTTACTAAAAACTCAAATGAATATAATTTATTTTTTACAAGTTTGCCAATAATTAGTATTAATACTTCCAATAATATTGAAGATGAACCAAAAGTTTCAGCAAATTATACTTATTCGGATAATGAACAAATTGTTAATTCGATAATAGGTATTGAATTGCGAGGTGGAGTTTCACAAAGTTTTCCGAAAAAAACATATGATCTTGAATTTTGGACGGATGAAACTGGAGATAATTCTCAAAATTTTCAGTTTGGTAACCTGAGGAATGATGATGATTGGGTTTTAGACGCATTATATAATGAACCACTTAGAATTAGATCATATATAGCACATAAATTATGGTTGTCGATTCATCAACCTTATTATTTAGAAGATGAAGAAAATGCAAAATCTGGCGCAGATGTTTTATTTACAGAACTTTTTTTAAATAATATTTATACGGGTATTTATTTACTTTCAGAGCAAATTGATAAAAAATTATTGCAATTAAAAAGTTTTAACGGAAACATACGAGGTGAACTTTATAAAGGTTTCACTTGGGGAAATTCAACATATTCCGAATTGCCAAATTTTGACAATAATGATAGAATTTGGGGAGGTT
>Ga0256834_1000335_pt1 | contig 34447 bp, 36 predicted proteins | sample 4281140metaG_FD_190536 | JGI IMG/M metagenome (GOLD analysis project Ga0256834, IMG submission 190536) | Hydrothermal vent microbial communities from East Pacific Rise, Pacific Ocean - 4281-140 | ecosystem: Environmental > Aquatic > Marine > Hydrothermal vents | place: Pacific Ocean: East...
TTGCAAAAGTTGAAACGTATTGATTTCTAATTGTGAATGAGAAATGCAAATTTCCAGTTGAAGTTTCTTGTACAAGACCCCTTGAAGCTGCTTGTTCAAACAATAGCGCTAATGAGCCTTGTAAATCCCCATAAGTTGATCCGTAACCCGGATATGTAGCATCGTATCTCTCCTTGGTGAAATACAGAGATCCAATTTTATCTAAATCGGCACTAAATTGTTTGGCAAAAGTTAAAGTTAGAGAAGTGTAATTTTCATCTGGAGTAACAGGTTTTAAAGAAGCAGATAGTGGTTTTGGTTCAAAAAAGTAAGTACTGGTAGTACCCATTTCATGAAAATCTGTAACTACATTTGGATACCATTGATGAAACCATTTTAACCTAGCATTGCTTTCAGGTTGAACAGCTAATAATAAATCTCTGTTTAAATCAAATAAATAGTGATTGGTTCTTCCTTTAGGCCAAACCTCATTGTGCTCAATATCAAATTTATCTGCTATTAAAGGATTTCCTTTGTAGCGATTTACCCAGTTTGTATAGCGATCTCTACCGTCAGGATTTATTGTAGGGTCAAGGAAAATAATAGTTTTATCAAGGTATTCTTTTACTTTAGGGTTTTCAGAAGCAACTAATGTGTAAGCAGCCAATAACGCAGCTTCAGCACTTGAGGGTTCATTGCCATGCACATTATATGCTAAATTTATAAAAACAGGCAAATCACTAAAATCGGTTATATTTGTTTTTTCACTAACAACTTGTAAATGTTTTTCTTTTAAAGATGCTAAATTTTTATGATTTTCTATGCTGGTAATGGTTAGTATTAACAATTTTCTGTTTTCATTTGTTTTACCATAAACTTCAAGAGTGGCTCTTTCAGAAAGTGTAGCCAGTTTTTCTAGATAAGCAACAATTAAATCATGACGTGTATGGTAATCACCTATTTGATACCCTAAAAATTCTTCAGGACTTGGGATGTTTTTGTTGAAAGGTTGATATTCTTTAAAATAATAATTTTGAGAGTTTGCAAAACTTTGTATTAGAAGCAATACAATAATTGAAAGTTGTTTTAATTTTTTCATACGAATAAAAATAAATGAAAGAATAATTTAAATTATAAGAATTGAGTATAAATTTACTATAAGTGTATAACAAAATAGATAAAAAAATCTTTTTTTTATCTAAATAGTATAAATTTGGACTTTAAAAATTAGTACTTAAACTTTAGATGAACAAACCCTTTCACTTTAAGCAATTTACCATTCAACAAGATAAAACAGCAATGAAGGTAGGCACAGATGGTGTTTTATTAGGAGCTTGGGTAAAAATAGAAACAGAAGTATGTAGTATACTAGATGTTGGTTCTGGAACTGGTTTAATAGCGTTAATGTTAGCACAAAGAAGCAATGCCGAAGTTATTGATGCTGTTGAATTGAATGCTGATGCATACATACAAACTGTTGAAAATTTTGAAGCTAGCGATTGGGGAGATCGGTTGTTTTGTTACCACGCATCATTACAAGAATTTGCAGATGAAATAGATGATAAGTACGATTTAATTATTTCTAACCCTCCATTTTATACATCAACCTTTAAAGAATTGCCAAAAGAAAGAGCTATGGCACGTCATACGGAAAGTTTGACTTATACAGAGTTGCTTTTTGGAGTTTCAAAATTAGTATCTAAAAAAGGAAGTTGTGCTTTTATTATTCCTTATGAAGAAGAGGATAATTTTGTTAAAATTGCCAAACAGCAAAATTTATTTCTCCATAGAATTACTCATGTAAAAGGGGCTGAAAATTCTGTGATAAAAAGAAGTTTATTACAATTTTCATTTTTTGAAAAACCAATTGAGAATGATGAATTAATTATTGAAATTAAACGTCATGAATACACACCAAAATATATTGAATTAGTAAAGGATTTTTATTTAAAAATGTAATAATTAGTAAATAAAAATCCTTTTGATATTTTAATTAAGAGATTCAAGATTGTAACCGTAATAAGGCACATTTTTCTCTTTGAATATTATGCCATTTTCTTTTAATTCTTTTAAAATAGGCTCGTAAACTTCTTTATTGATTGGAATTTGTACACCAGGAGTTTTAATTTCCTTATTTAGAATTTTTAAAGTTGCAATTGCAACAGGTAAACCAACTGTTTTAGCCATTGCTGTATACGTTTGATTGTCTCCTATGCAAACCATACTACTTTCAATTTGATGTTTTTTACCATTTAATTCATAACCAAAAAGATGTTGCATCACAATCATATCTTTATCATCTTCTTTCAAAGTCCAGCTATCTTTCAGTATTTTTTCAAGTATTTGAGCTGGTGTTGCATTTTTTAATGCTACTTTTTTTGTAGGGCTAAAAATGTTTAATTCAAGTAGTTTTTCCCAAATAATATCATCCTGATCAATTTTTAAACAGTGACGTAATTTTAATTCTACGGAATCATTTGGATTGTAAGGTAAAAAAGAATTTGTAAAATCACGATAACTCATATTTTCAGAATCTTCAATGGTATAACTATCATCAGTCATTCCCAATTGCACAAAAATATTCCAGGCTCTAGAATAACCAACCCGTCTAATGGTTCCCCTGTATAAGGTTAGAATGTCGTCTAAATTATAAACACTTTTATACTTTAAGGAATCTCTGTTGGCATATCCTTCAAATTTTCCATACCCTTCAATATGTAATATTTCTGTACGTCTAAATAATTTGTGATAAGGTATGTATTTATACCTTCCTTCTTGTAAAAACTTAGCAGCACCACCTTGCCCAGCTAAAACAACATTTCTAGGGTTCCAGGTGAATTTGTAATTCCATAAATTGTCATCACTTTCGGGAGCAACCAGTCCGCCAGTAAACGATTCAAAAAGCAGCATTTTACCTCCTTTTTCTCTAATAGCATCTATTACTTGCATAGCACTCATATGATCTATTCCAGGGTCCAACCCAATTTCATTCATAAAAATTAAGTTCTTTTCAACAGCTTCATCATTTAACTCTTTCATTTCTTTTGAAATATATGAAGCCGTAACCATATTTTTCCCAAAGGTTAAGCAATCTTTAGCAATATTTAAATGTAAATGTGCAGGTAGCATTGAAATTACAATATCTGCGTGTTTAATGGCTGTTTGTCTCTCTGCTTCATTAAAAATATCTAATTCTAAGGCAGTACCGTTTTTATGATCTTGAATTTTATTTTCAGCATTTTTTAATGAAATATCAGCAATGGTGATATGTAAATTTTCAACAATGGATTTATTAAGTAAATACGTTATTAAAGATGAGGATGATCTACCTGCACCAATTAACAAAATGTTTCTCATTTTAGGATGTTTAAGGATTTATTTGATTGACGAAAATACAAATTTAAAACATTAATTTGGTGATAATGTTATTAATTATTATCAGTATCTAAGCTTAATAATAGTTGTTTAGCTTTGTCAAAATCATGAACATTTACGTTAAGTTTGTAGCCATCAACAAAAGCAGTTCCAATGGTAGTTGTGATGTTTTCATCAAAAATAAAACTATTTATTCCTTCATTGGCTAAAAGTGCTCTTGCAATGTGAATTTCATGAATTAAACTAGCTGTTAAAACTGTAACTAGTGTGTCAGAATTATTTTCCATATTTTTGAATTTTGAATTAAATATACAAATTATTACTTTGACTATATTATACGTTTAAATAACACTTTATAAACAGTTATAAAATGAAGAAAAACTTAGTAATTACATCATTAATAGGTGCATTAACAATTATTTTAGGCGCTTTTGGGGCTCATAGTTTAAAAGAAATTTTAAGTGTAACAGAGTTAAAAAGTTTTGAAACAGCAGTTCGTTACCAAATGTATCATGTAATTGTACTGTTATTTGTTAACACCTATTCAAAATTTAATGAGAAAACTAAAAACACAATAAGCTATTTGTTTTTTATAGGTATTTTATTCTTCTCAGGATCAATATATGCCATAACTTTTGGGGTAAATGCTAAAAGTATATGGTTTGTAACTCCGTTGGGAGGAATCTTTTTTATTATAGGCTGGTTAAAAATAACATTATCTTTTTGGAGGAAGGATAAATAGTGACAATTAGTTAAAAATCAATTTAAAATGTTTGTTGCCTTAAACAAATAAACATACTTTAGCCAAAAATTTTTATAAAAAATAATCAAGAGTTTTTTTTAATTTTTTTACGAAAACGTTTTCGGTAAAACAAGTGGTTAAAAAAATAAATTAATAAAAAGTAAAAAGAGAAAAGGAAAACGTTATCGTAAATTATAAAATTACCTGATAAAAATCATAATTGATACGCATAATTTATGCTTAAATTTGAATAGAATTATATAAATATTAACGTCCATATAAAAGAATAATGAAAGTTATTAAAGAGTCAATACTTGTTTCGCTGAATAATCTAGGAATTAAAGACATTAATGAGGTTAGTTATAATCCTTCATATGAGGAGCTTTATAAAGAAGAATTAGACCCAAGTTTAAATGGGTTTGAAAAAGGGTATTTAACAGAACTTGGAGCTGTAAATGTAAAAACAGGAATATTTACAGGTCGTTCACCAAAAGATAAATTTATTGTAGAAGATACAATAACTAAAGATAGTATATGGTGGACTTCTGAAAAAGCAAAAAATGATAATAAGCCAACTACTCCAGCCGTTTGGAAGGAGTTAAAAGGTTTAGTCGCTACACAACTTTCTAATAAAAAATTATACGTAGTTGATGCTTTTTGCGGTGCAAATGAAGATACTCGTTTGAAAGTGCGATTTATAATGGAAGTTGCTTGGCAAGCTCATTTTGTTAAAAATATGTTTATTCGTCCAACTAACGAAGAATTAGAAAATTTTGGAGAACCAGATTTTGTGGTTTTAAACGGATCAAAAGCAACAAATCCAAACTGGAAAGAACAAGGTCTAAACTCTGAAAACTTTACAGTTTTTAACATGACTGAAAAAATGCAGGTAATTGGAGGAACTTGGTATGGTGGAGAAATGAAAAAGGGAATGTTTGCAATGATGAATTATTACCTTCCTTTACAAGGTATTGCAGCTATGCACTGCTCTGCAAATAAAGGGAAAGATGGAGATGTAGCAGTGTTTTTTGGTCTGTCAGGAACAGGGAAAACAACCTTGTCAACTGATCCAGAACGCGAATTGATAGGTGATGATGAACACGGATGGGATAGTGAAGGAATATTTAATTTTGAAGGAGGTTGCTATGCTAAAACAATTAGTTTAGACAAAAATGCAGAACCAGAAATTTATGGAGCTATAAAAAAGGATGCGCTGTTAGAAAATGTAACAGTTGATGCCAACGGTAAAATTGATTTTTCAGATGGTTCAGTTACTCAAAATACGCGTGTTTCCTATCCAATATATCATATTGAAAATATTGTAAAACCTATATCAAAAGCTGGTCATGCATCTAAAGTTATTTTTTTAACAGCTGATGCATTTGGAGTTATGCCGCCAGTTTCTAAGTTAACGCACGAACAAACTAAGTATCATTTCTTATCTGGATTTACGGCGAAACTAGCTGGAACAGAAAGAGGTGTTAACGAACCAACTCCTACATTTTCGGCCTGTTTTGGAGAAGCATTTTTATCATTGCACCCTACCAAATACGGACATGAATTAGTTGAAAAAATGGATGCGCACAATGCAACAGCTTATTTAGTGAATACAGGATGGAATGGTACAGGGAAAAGAATTTCAATTAAAGATACAAGAGCAATTATACATCGTATTTTAGATGGATCAATTGAAAAAGCTGAAACAAAAACAATTCCAATTTTTAATTTAGAGGTTCCACTTGAATTAGATGAAGTTAATTCAGCCATTTTAGATCCAAGAGATACTTATGAAAATGCAAATGAATGGAATGAAAAAGCTAAAAAATTAGCCAGTTTATTTATTGAAAATTTTGAAAAATATACAGATAATGAAGAAGGAAAAGCATTGGTGAATGCAGGTCCTCGATTATAGATCAAACAAAGAAACAACTTCAAAAAAACCTCTTAAACAAGAGGTTTTTTTATTTATAAAAATTAAAATACTTGGTGATATTTATACTCAACAAATTTAAAGTAGTTGTAAAGTTTGTAGTTTACATCGAGCCCATAATCAGTATTAAAATCATAATCTATAATGTTTTCATAAATAGAATCATCATACCTTAAAGGGTTTTGTGCCCTAATATTCCATCTAGTAACATAAAATTGATTTTTTGTTTCGTAATACTTTTGAGAGTAATAATTAGCGGGTTTTGCAATGGTATTTAAATACAGTTTAAATCCCAAATCAATGATGGTAATTTCATATTCTAGGCTGTCATTAGCAATTATTACCGCTTCTTCTGGTAGTTTAGTATTATTTGTTGTTATTGTTTTTGTAGTTGAAGAACAACTAAAAATAAATAAACTAATTGCTAAAAAGTAAATTAAAGTTCTCATAATTAGTTGCTTTTAATAATGTTTAAGAAACAAAAATCATTCCAGCTTTAATATACAAATTTTTTGTAATAACTTGAAGCACTAATTTATAAATAGTTATGAGTAAAATACGTTGTAGTTGGTGTGGAGACAATCCACTTTATGTTACATACCATGATACAGAGTGGGGTGTGCCTGTTTATGATGATGCCAAATTATTCGAATTTTTAGTTTTAGAAACTTTTCAAGCAGGTTTAAGCTGGATTACAATTTTAAAAAAACGAGAGAATTTTAGAAAAGCTTTTGATAATTTTAATTATAAAAAAATAGCAACCTATAATGAGGCTAAATTTGAAGAGTTAATTCAAAATACCGGAATTATTAGAAATAAATTAAAAATTAGAGCAACCATTTCAAATGCGATTGCCTTTATAAAAATTCAAAAAGAATTTGATTCATTTTCAAATTATATTTGGAGTTTTACCAATGGTAAACCAATTATAAATAATTGGGGAAACTTAAGAGAAATACCTGCAGCAACATCGCTTTCAAATATGATTTCTAAAGATTTAAAAAAGCGAGGGTTTAAATTTGTAGGGCCAACAGTGGTATATGCTCATATGCAAGCCACAGGCATGGTGAATGACCATGTAATAGATTGTTTTAGATATAATGAGGTGTAATTATTTTATGGGAACATAAATTTCTGTAACCCATTTCGAAGGGTTTACATTTTCACGTGGGCCAATGGTATAAACTTCAAAAGGTTCACCGCCTGATGTTTCAATAAACCCTTGTTCCTTTAAAGCTTTAAAAGTAGCTTGCCAGGCTTTAAAAGAAAATTTGTAATCGCCTTTAAGAATTGTTTTAAATGTTTTTTGAGGTTTTAAAAATCCGGTTAAAATATTTTCAGTAGTAATAATACGCTCTTTAACAGGAACACAGGTAGAAAACATGGTTGTTTTGTTTTCTTCATCCCATTTGTGTGTTATGGTAAATGGTTTTCCAGAAGCATCAATACTGTTATTTTTCATATAATCTAAAATCATAGTAAGTATCTTATTCATTTCTATTCCAAAGTCATTTATTTTGCTTGAGGTAGTTTGGTATAAATAATAGCCACCACCGTAATCCACCACACCTTTAATTTCAATTGAATGTTTCTCTAACTCTTTTAAAATGTAATTATTTAATAATTCAAGACCTCTTTTATACATAGGTTCCATATTTTTTTCAATACCACCTTGCGTAAGCCAGTACAATTTTTCCATAAAATTACTTTTACCTTTCATTCCCCAAGTAATTTCAGTACCATTATCGTTACTACTAAATTGCCAGTAAACTTCAGGAGTACTTCCAGTCCTAAAATCAATTTGTTGGATAATTTCTTTGTTAGGAATTAAAGACAGCGTTTTCATAGTGCCATTACCATCTGCTCCACTCCAAGTGTAGGATGCTCCAACTCCAGAAGTAACTTTAGGAAAAGAAGCCACAATTGTTGAGTCTATTTCATACCAAGGTCCCCAGTTTTCCCAACTTTTAAAATCATTTACTGTATTAAAAACGACTTCAATAGGTGCTTTTATTATTTTTGATTGTTTAACATTATAACTTCCGTCTAAAGTGGCAATGTAAATTGACACACCAATTATTATAATAAGCAGTAAAAAGAAGATGTATTTTAAAAATCTCATTTGGAACAGTTTTTAAGTTGTCTTATTGCTAAATTACTAAAATAATCATTTTAAAATCATTAAATTTGATGCTTAAAATTAAATTAATTATAAAATGAAAATTAAATATTTCTTAGTAGTAATGTTGATGACTTCAGTTTTATTTTCTTGTTCAAATAACACAAAAGAGAATAAAAATAATAAAGAAACTCAAGCACCATTTAAATATGAAGTTGAGCAATTTGCAGATGTGAAAATATTGCGATATCAAATTCCTGGTTTCGATGAGCTTTCATTAAAACAAAAAGAATTGGTGTATTATTTATCTCAGGCAGGTATGGTTGGCCGTGATATAATGTATGATCAAAATTATAGACATAACTTAAAAATAAGACGTGCATTAGAGCATATTTACACCAACTATAAAGGAGATAAAACAACTGGTGATTGGAAGAATTTTGAAACGTATTTAAAAAGAATATGGTTTTCAAATGGAATACATCACCACTATTCAAATGATAAATTTAAACCAGCATTTTCACAGGAATATTTTAATGCTTTATTAAAAGAAACGAATACAAAACTTACTGGAGAGGCGTACGATGTTATTTTTAATGATGCGGATGCAAAGAAAGTAAATTTAGATGCTTCTAAAGGTTTGTTGAAAGGTTCAGCCGTTAATTTTTATTCACCAAATATAACTGAACAAGATGTAGATACATTTTATGCTTCAAAAATTGATAAAAATGATGCAACTCCAATTGAATACGGGCTGAACTCTAAATTGATAAAAAACGAGGATGGTACCATCGAGGAAAAAGTTTGGAAAGTTGATGGAATGTATGGTAAAGCCATTGAAAAAATTGTTTTTTGGTTAGAAAAAGCAGTTACGGTGGCTGAAAATGAAAAACAGGCAAAAGCTCTTAAATTATTAATTGAATATTACAAAACAGGAGATTTAAAAATTTGGGACGATTATAATATTGTTTGGGCAACAAGCACTGAAGGTGATATTGATTACATAAATGGTTTTATTGAGGTATACAACGATCCGAAAGCATATAGAGGATCGTATGAAACAATCGTTCAAATTAAAGATTTTGATATGTCAAAAAAAATGGCTGTAGTATCAAAAAATGCACAATGGTTTGAAGATAATTCAACTATTGATGAAAATTATAAAAAGAAAAATGTTGTAGGTGTTTCTTACAAAACAGTTAATGTAGCTTCAGAAGCAGGAGATGCTTCACCTTCAACACCTATTGGTGTTAATTTACCAAATAACAATTGGATACGTCAGCAACATGGATCAAAATCAGTTTCATTAGGAAATCTTATTGAAGCATACAATCAGGCCGGTGGAACAGATAAGTTAAAGGAATTTGCTTTTGATGAAGCAGAGGTTAATGCTGAAATAAAATATGGACATTTAGCCGATAAATTGCATACAGCTTTACACGAAGTTATAGGGCATGCTAGTGGCAAAATTAACCCAGGCGTTGGTCAGCCAAAAGAGACCTTAAAAAACTATTCTTCAACCCTAGAAGAAGCACGGGCAGATTTGGTTGGCTTATATTACTTACCCGATGAAAAATTGGTTGAAATGAAGCTTTCACCAAATGCAGCAGGAATAGGAAAAGCTGCTTATGATGGATACATTAGAAATGGCTTAATTACACAATTAATTCGTTTAAATTTAGGAGATGATATTGAAGAGGCTCATATGAGAAATAGACAATTGGTTGCCTCTTGGGCTTTTGAAAAAGGTAAAAAAGATAATGTAATTGAAAAAGTGGTAAAAAACAATAAAACGTACTTTGTAATTAGAGATTATGCTAAATTGAGAACGTTGTTTGGAGATTTATTAAGAGAAATACAACGTATTAAATCTGAAGGAGATTTTGAAGCAGGAAAAACATTGGTTGAAACATATGGAGTTAAGGTAGATCAGGCAATTCATAAAGAAGTATTGGAGCGTAATAGTAAATTTAAATCGGCACCATATAGTGGGTTTGTTAATCCAGTATTAGTTGCAGAAAAAGATGCTGCAGGTAATATAACAGCTATTAAGGTAACGCAACCAATAGATTTTACGACACAAATGTTAGATTATGCAAAACGTTATACCACATTACCAGACACAAATTAAAAAGAGTTAATGAGTAAAAATCAAACAGCCATAAACGCCTCATATTTTAGTATTATTGGAAATATTCTTTTGGCTATTATTAAGGGACTGGCAGGTGTTTTAGGGAATTCATATGCTTTAATTGCAGATGCAATTGAATCTACCACAGATATTTTTGCTTCAACTTTGGTGTTATTGGGCTTAAAATATGCTAATAAACCAGCTGACAAAAACCATCCTTACGGTCATGGAAAGGCAGAGCCTTTAATTACGTTTTTGGTCGTTGGATTTTTAGTTACTTCTGCAACCATAATTGTATATGAAGGGATTATACATCTTGGGAAGCCACGAGAGATGCCAAAACCTTGGACATTGATAGTTTTAGGAATTATAATTATTTGGAAAGAAGCATCTTATCGTTTTGTTGTAAAAAAAAGTATTGAAACTAAAAGCTCTTCTTTAAAAGCTGATGCTTGGCATCATAGAAGCGATGCTATTACTTCGGTAACTGCATTTATAGGGATTTCTATGGCTCTTTTGTTAGGGGAAGCATTTAAAAATGCAGATATATATGCCGCATTTTTTGCTGCGGTATTTATTTTGTACAACAGTTATTTAATTTTCAGGCCTGCTTTAGGTGAAATAATGGATGAAAATTTACACGATGATTTAATAACCGAAATACGTGAAATATCTTCAACAGTTGAAGGGATTTTAGATACAGAGAAATGTTTAATTCGCAAATCTGGAATGAAATACCATGTAGATTTACATGCTGTTGTTGATGGTACTATTACTGTTGAAGAAGGTCATGAATTAGCACATAAACTTAAAGATAAATTGAAATCAACAATTGATAGTATAGGAGACGTATTAATTCATATAGAACCCAATTGATTGTATAAGAATCGTTAAATTTGAGTAAAACCATTTCAATTTTTGAAGTGGTTTTTTAGTGTAAAGAGAATGTAATTAAGGTGAATATGGTAATAATAAGGAAGATCGCAATTACAACAATAAATGTATTTTTATAATATTTTCTATGAATTTTAATATCTTTTCGATAACTCCAAATCATTGAAATAGTAAATACAACTATAAAAAGAGCTGCAAAAATTAATTGACCTTTACTAAACATATAAATGTGTATATTTAACGTCAAAAGTACATAAATTTATGATGAAAAACGCATTAATTATTGGGGCAACCTCTGGAATAGGAAAAGAATTAGCTAAATTATTAGTAGCCGATAATTATAAAGTTGTAATTACGGGAAGAAGAGAGAAGTTATTACAACAAATTAAAGAAACAAATCCTGATAAATATATTGTTAAAGTTCAGGATGTTACAGATCTAAGGTCTAGTGAAGAATTATTTACTGAGTTAAAAAATGAATTAAAAACAATAGACTTAATTGTATTTAGCTCAGGTGTAGGAAACCCAAATTACAAATTAGAATGGGATAAAGAATTACCAACACTACAAACCAATGTTATTGCAGCAACAAAAATTTATGGATTAGCCTATAATTTGTTCAGAAAACAAGGGTATGGACATTTGGTAGGGATTTCATCAATAGCCTCCATTCGAGGCAATCGCCATGTGCCAGCGTATTTTGCTTCAAAAGCATTTCAGGCAAATTACTTAGAATCACTATGGATGAAGGGAAAAAGAAGTAAGGCTGATATTGTTGTTACAGATATTCAACCCGGATTTGTAGATACTTCAATGGCAATAGGAAAAACATTTTGGATGTCAACCACAGAAAAAGCAACAAAACAAATTTATTCAGCTATAAAAAAGAAAAAGAAAAAAGCTTATATAACGAAACGATGGAGACTTATTGCATTGCTATTAAAAAATATTCCTTCAATATTATTGCAGAAGTTTTTATAAATAGTAAAAGTAAATTAGATACCTCTACTAAACTCAATTAAATTGACTAAAGCAACTTTTAAAGACAAGCAACTTGTAGTAGATATATTAACCTCAGCCTTTGAACCTGACAAGAATAAAAGCACTATTAATTTATTAGTAGGATATGGTGAAAACAGAACCGAACATATGCGAGTTTTGATGGGTTACTTATTTGAGAGATCAATGCTTTTTGGGGAAATATTTATTTCAGGAAATAAAAAAGGATGCCTTTTAATTAAATATTCACACAGAGAAAAAATAACACTAAAAACAATAGGGTTAGATATTCAATTGGTAGTTAAATGTATTGGTGTCAAAAATATCTACAAGGTAATAAAACGTCAAAAAATTGCCACAAGAAACTACCCAAAAGAAAAGCACATTAGACCTGTAATTTTTGGAGTTAAAAATGAATTTAAAGGAGGAGTAACAGCTGCGCGTTTAATGTTAAATGTAAAAAAATATTATAAAAATAATACACTACCAGTTTTAATTGATGCAGCTGCAACATACAATGTTCAATTGTATAAAAAATTCGGTTTTAGAATTATTAAAAAAGAAAATTTATTAGGGTTTCCAATCTATTTTTTACGAATAAATTAAAATTCAATTAACTAGAGAATACAAAATGAAAGATAAATTAAAAGCTGTACAAAAATTTATGGAAGTCTATAAATTAGGGTACCAAGAGCAACCAACTGCTAATATTCCGTTAAATAAAATTCAATTGCGGTTTGATTTAATGGCAGAAGAAAATGAAGAATATTTAGAAGCTGCTAAAAATAATGACCTTGTTGAAGTAGCAGATGCTTTAGGAGATATGCTTTATATTTTATGTGGTACAATTTTAGAACACGGAATGCAACACAAAATAGAAGCAGTTTTCAATGAAATACAGCGTAGTAATATGAGTAAATTAGGTGCAAATGGAAAACCAATTTACAGAGAAGATGGTAAAGTAATGAAAGGCCCAAATTATTTTAAACCAAAAATTAAAGAGGTTTTAAATCAAAAACCTTAACAAAATTTTAAGTGAGTTTTTACTTAGAAAAGTGTTATTTTATAATCTTATATATAGTGTTAAATTAACCAAAAAATAATTGAGATGTTAAATAAAAAGACATTACTTATTGTAGTTTTAACTACAACAGTATTAGCTGTTTCTTGTAAAAAAGAAAATAGTGATAATAAAGAAATTCACGGAATTATAACCGAAAATATGGATAAAAAAGTAAGACCGAATGATGATTTTTTTAGGTATGTAAATGGAAGTTGGCTAGATAAAACGGAAATACCAGCTGATAGAACTTCTTGGGGAAGTTTTAATGAATTACGAAAAAAAACCAATGAAGATGTATTGGAGATTTTAAATGAAGCCATTGAGCAAAATAATATGTCAAACCTCAAAGATGCTGAGGGAAAGTTAAAATTAGATACAGACCAAAAAAAGGCAATAGATTTATATGAAACTATTATGGATACTGTAGCGCGTAATAAAGCAGGAATTGATCCAGTAAAACCATTTTTAGCAAAAATTGATGCTGTAAAAAATTTAACTGATTTACAAAAATTATTTATAGAAATGGCACCTTACGGAGGTGTTGGTTATTTTGGATTTTATGTTACGAATGATTTAAAAAATAGTAAAATGAATGCGGGATACTTAGTGCCAGCAGGATTGGGTTTGTCTCGAGATTATTATGTAGATCAAGATGACGATACTAAAGAAAAAAGAAAAAAATACATTGCTCACATTGCAAAAATGCTGAAATTCTTTGGTGATTCCGAAGAACAAGCTACCAAAAATGCCAATAAAGTATTTAACTATGAATATAAATTAGCAGTTCCAAGAAATACAAAAGAAGAAAATAGAGACGCTAGAAAAAGGTATAATCCAAAAACAATTGATGAACTTCAAAAGATAGTTTCAGTTATTAATTGGGAAAATTATTTTAAGGGAATTGGTATTGAAAAAATGGATAAGGTAATTGTAACTGAACCAAAATATATGAAAGCCTTAAATACTATTTTGAAATCTAGCACCATTGACGATATTAAATTGTATTTAAAATGGACAACAATAGATAGGGCTGCTAGTAAATTAAATACAACGTTAGAAAATGCTAATTGGGATTTTTATGCTAAAGAACTTAGAGGCGCAAAAAAACAACGTCCACGTGATGAAAGAGCATTGGCAACTGTGAATGGCAGTATAGGAGAAGCGCTTGGGAAGTTATATGTTGCAAAGAAATTTCCGCCAGAAGCTAAAGCGAAGGCTGAAGAAATGATTAAAAATGTAATGAAAGCTTATGAGAACAGAATCAATGCTTTACCTTGGATGAGTGATGGAACAAAAAAGAAAGCTATTGAAAAACTAGATAAAATGACCGTTAAAATTGCATATCCAGATAAGTGGAAAGATTATTCAAAATTAACGGTGAATAGTGTAAAAAGTGGAGGTTCGTATTTTCAAAATTCATTGAATGTTGCTAAGTGGAATTTTAATAAAAATATTGAAAAATTAGGAAAACCTGTTGATAGAACAGAATGGGGAATGTCTCCTCAAACAGTAAATGCTTATTTTAATCCAGTGAATAATGAAATTGTTTTTCCAGCAGCTATTCTTCAACCACCTTTTTATGATTATAAAGCTGATGAAGCTGTTAATTATGGTGGAATAGGAGCTGTGATTGGCCATGAAATTTCTCACTGTTTTGATGATTCTGGATCTAGGTTTGACTCTAATGGTAACTTAAATAATTGGTGGACTAAAGAAGATTTAGAAAAATTCACAATTCTAGGAAATAAATTGGTAGATCAATATAGCGCAGTTGAAGCGTTAAAAGGTGTTTATTTAAATGGCAAATATACGCTAGGTGAAAACATTGGAGATTTAGGTGGGGTTAATGCTGCTTACGAAGCATTACAAATATATTTTAAAGATCATAAAAAACCAGCAAAAATTGATGGATTTACACCTGAACAACGATTTTATATGTCTTGGGCTACTGTTTGGAGAACTAAAATGAGAGAAAATGCATTGCGTAGTTTAATAAAAACCAATCCGCATTCTCCGGGAATGTATAGAGCGTATATGCCTTTGCAAAATGTAGATGAATTTTATACAGCATTTAACATTAAGGAAGGTGATAAAATGTATGTTAAGCCTGAAGATAGAGTTAAAATTTGGTAATATAAAATTTAAATAGTTAAAAAAAGGAGCTTTTAAAGCTCCTTTTTTATTAAATCTGCATTGTAGAAACCACCGCTGTTTTCTTTTCTGTTTTTTGAAAACTGCGTAATTAAGTAAGCGGTAGTTATTAGATTTCGCAATTCACACAAATCAACAGAAAGTTCAGAATAATCATACAGTCGTTTATTATCTTCGTATAGATTAAGTAACCTTTTTTCTGCCCGTAATAATCGTTCATTAGATCGAACTATACCAACATAATTACTCATAATTGTTTTAACTTCGTTTCTGTCATGTGTAATTAAAATTTTCTCCATATTTTTTACAACCCCACTATCATTCCATTCAGGGATATGATTTGGTAATTCAATTCTATGAAACCTTTTAGCTAAATTTTTAAATGCATTATGGGAAAATACGAGGCCTTCTAACAAAGAATTAGAAGCAAGTCTGTTTGCTCCGTGAAGACCAGATCTTGTAACTTCACCAGAGGCATATAAATTTTTAATAGAAGTTTTTGCTTTTTTACTAATACTAACACCACCGCAAATATAATGTTGAGCAGGAGATACAGGAATATAATCTTTTCTAATATCAACACCTATACTCAGGCATTTTTCTGTAATATTGGGGAAATGCTTTTTAAACTTTTCATAGGGTATATGTGTACAATCTAGATAAACATGAGGTGTACCGCTTTTTTTTAGTTCAGTATCAATAGCCCTTGCAACAATATCACGTGAAGCTAATTCTTCGCGGTCATCGTATTTTTGCATAAAGCGTTTACCAAAATAATCTCTTAAAATAGCACCTTCACCACGTACAGCTTCAGAAATTAAAAAAGCAGGGTATTCTCCCGGATTGTACAAAGCTGTTGGGTGAAATTGAATAAATTCAACTTCAGAAATTTCTGCTTTAGCTCTATATGCCATAGCGATACCGTCTCCAGTTGCAATAACGGGATTTGTTGTGGTACTATATACTTGGCCGTTTCCTCCTGTAGCCAACATAGTTACTTTTGCAGCAAATGTTTTAACAATATTTTTAGATTCATCTAAAACATAAGCACCATAACAAGTTGTTTTTTCTTTTCTGGTAATTCTTTTTTTGGTTACCTGATGTTCGGTAATTAAATCAATAGCGAAATGATGTTCTAAAAAAGTAATATTTTCTTTTTTTTCAACTTGTTCAATCAAAGCTCTTTCAATTTCAGCACCTGTAATATCTTTATGGTGAAGAATTCTAAATTGAGAGTGTCCACCTTCTTTTCCCAAAGAGAATTGTTCTTTATTTTTGTCAAAGTTAGTTCCCCATTCAATAAGTTCTATAATTCTTTCTGGAGCTTCTTCTATAACCATTTTAACAACTTTTTCATCGCAAAGGCCATCTCCTGCAACTAAGGTGTCGTTAATGTGTTGCTCAAAAGAATCTACAGTTTTGTTCCATACAGTTGCAATACCTCCCTGTGCATATTTTGTGTTACACTCATTCTTTTCACTTTTGGTAACTATTGTTATGGAAGCATCTTTAAAATGGGTAGCAATTTTTAAGGCAAACGATAATCCTGCAATTCCGGAGCCAATTACCAAAAAATCGGTTTTGTGTATTTTTTTTTCAGCATTCATTTATCGTCTCTTTTACTTGGAAAGCTCCAGCATTCGTTCTATGGAAACCAATGCTTTTTTACTTAATGTTGCATCAACTTCAACAGTAGGTAATTCGTATTTTAAGCATAAATACAATTTTTTCATAGTATTCATTTTCATATAAAAGCACTCACTACAGTTACAATTATCGTCATCAACGGGAGCAGGAATTAAAATTTTGTTGGGAACTAATTGACGCATTTTGTGTAAAATACCAACTTCAGTAGCAACAATAAATGTTTTTGCCTTGCTTTTTTGTACGTAGCTTAGGAGTCCAGAAGTAGAACCAACATACTTGGCAACTTTTAATAAATGTGCTTGAGATTCAGGATGTGCAATAATTTCAGCATCAGGATTTTCAGCGTATAAGTTTAATATTTTTTCGATAGAAAAAGCCTCATGTACCATACAAGCACCATCCCAAAGTAGCATATCTCTTCCTGTTTTTTTAATTAGCCAAGCACCTAAGTTTCTGTCAGGCGCAAAAATTATGGGTTGGTCTTTTGGAATAGAATTAATAATTTTTTCAGCGTTTGAAGAAGTGCAAACGATATCGGTTAATGCTTTAATTTCTGCGGAAGTATTTACATAAGAAACTACAATATGATTTGGGTGTTTCTTTTTAAAGGCAGCAAATTCATTTGGCGGACAAGAATCAGCCAACGAACAGCCGGCTTTTAAATCGGGTAATAAAACTTTTTTTGAAGGATTTAAAATTTTTGCTGTTTCTGCCATAAAATGTACTCCGGCAAAAACAATAATAGCTGCATCTGTTTTTGCAGCTTGTTGAGCCAACGCAAGGCTGTCACCAACAAAATCTGCAATATCCTGTATGGCATCTTCTTGATAGTAATGGGCAAGAATAACAGCATTCTTTTTTTTGCGTAATTTTTTTATCTCTTTAATATAGTTGATACTTTTAGGAGGTTCTATATCTAAAAAACCTTTTTGTTGAAGTTCTTCTTTCGCTTTTTCTAGTGTTGTCATAAAGTGAATTTATGGTATTAAAACCAAATATTATACCAAACAATCGGATTAATATCCGATTGTTTTTGTGTTTGCTAAATTAAGAAAACTATTGACTTTTGACAAAATTCGTTTGAAATGAATTATTTTACTTTATATCTCCATCCAAATTTATCTTCAGCTTTGTTTTGTTGTATGGCTGTAATGTTTTTTTTAATAAAAGAAGCATAACTGTTTTCAACTTTAGGTAATTCAAAATTTTCACCTTGATGTGAAAAACCTAAAATAGGGCTAACCACAGCTGCGGTTCCTGCTCCAAACATTTCTAGTAATTCACCTTTACGAGCTGCTTCAACAATTTCGGTTACTTTAATTGGTCTAACTTCAATATCAATACCTTCACTTTCTAGAAACTGAATAATACTTTTTCGTGTAATTCCATCTAAAATTCTATCACTTGTTGGTGCGGTTAGCAATGTGTCATTTACTCTAAAAAACACATTCATAACACCTGCCTCTTCTAAATATTCATGAGTACAGGAATCTGTCCAAACGACTTGTTGAAATCCTTTTTCACGAGCTAATTTAGCTGGATAAAATGAGCCTGCATAATTTCCTGCTGCTTTGGCATAACCAACACCACCATTTGCAGATCTACTATATTTATCAGCAATAACTACTCTAACTTCACCAGCATAATAAGCTTGTACAGGTGAACATATAATCATAAATTTATACCTATTCGATGCTGATGCTGAAATACCATTTTCTGTAGCAATTATAAAAGGTCTTATGTAAAGTGAATTTCCTTCTCCTTTTTTAATCCATTCACTGTCAATTTTCAACAAAGTTGTTAATCCTTCAAAAAACAGGTCTTTTGGGAAGGCAGGCATATCTAACCTTTCAGCTGATATATTTATGCGTTCTTGATTTTGATCAGGTCTAAATAACCAAATTTGGTCATCGTCATCCTTGTAAGCTTTCATCCCTTCAAAAACTGCTTGGCCATAATGAAATACTTTTGCAGATGGGTCAAAAAGAATTGGTTGATAAGGCTTAATTATAGGATTTTGCCATTCTCCATCTACAAAATCACACTCAAACATGTGATCTGTAAATTCATGACCAAATTGTAAATTGTTAAAATCAACTTCAGAAATTCTAGATTTTGCTATTTTTTCAATGTGTAAAGCCATAATTCACGAATATTTAGTTTGAACAAATTTACTTAAAATTTTTAGTTTTAATTTTAAAAGTAATGATTTAAGATACTTTATTTTTAATATATTTGTTCAAAAAGTTGAATATAAATAAATTAAGATGAGGAAAATTATAATATTAGTAATTGCTACAGTTTTTACATTGTTTTCTTGTAAAAATGAAAAAGAAAAAAATGAGAGTAAAAGTATTGATAAACAAGAGGTTAGTTATCTTTCTTTTGGAGATAAGATTAATTCGAAGCAAACTCTATCAAAAATTGAAATGGCTGAGAAGTACAAAAATTTAAAAGAAGGAGATACTCTTACTCTCAAGTTTACATCTTCAATTAATGAAGTATGTAAGAAAAAAGGTTGTTGGATGAAATTAGATTTAGGTGCAGATAAAGAAGTGATGGTTAGATTTAAAGACTACGGTTTTTTTATGCCTTTAAATGCTGATGGAAGAGAAGTGGTTGTAAACGGAAAGGCTTATGTTTCTACAACTAGTGTTGAGGAATTAAGACATTTTGCAAAAGATGCTGGTAAAACAGAAGAAGAAATTTTAAAAATAACAGATCCAGAATATACTTTAGCATTTGAGGCTGATGGAGTATTAATGAAAGAATAATGAAGAAAGTATTACTCTTGTTGGGGATTTGTTTGAGTATTTTATCATGCAATTCTATAGAAAAAAAGTCTTTAAAAAACACAAAAGAAAGTGCATTGGTAATGTACAAATTTTCTGAAATGGCTTTGTTGATGGAAGATATGTATTTGGCAAACGAAAATTTAAAAGAAAAAATTTTAAAACAGGAAGATTTAGGTCGTTTTCCAGAAAAATTTATCAATATTCACACAGCTTTGTTAACAGATGAAAATGATAGAACAGCTAGCTTTGAGGTGTTTTCAAAAGCACTTATAGCTAATCAAAAAGCAATATATTCCACTTCTATAGATTCTGTAAAGACCCAATTTAACACAATGGTGAATACATGTGTTGCTTGCCATGAAACTACTTGCTCTGGTCCAATACCAAGAATTAAAAAATTATTAATTCAATAGGTTTGAAACGTGAAATTATTGTAACAAATGATGGTTCTACTACTATTCACTTACCCGAATGGGATGAACAGTATCATTCAAAACATGGGGCAATACAAGAAACCAACCATGTTTTTATAAAAAATGGACTGTCTCTTTTTTCAACTAATGTTATTTCAATTTTAGAAATAGGTTTTGGTACTGGGTTGAATAGTTTTATTACTTTTTTAGAGAGTGAGAAAAGAGATTTAACAATAGATTATGTTGGAGTAGAAGCTTACCCTGTTTTGCTTAAAGAAATAGAGCAATTAAATTATGTCTCAGCATTGAAAGCTAATAATTTTAATGCTGTTTTTGCAAAAATGCACCAACAAGAATGGGAAATAAAAAATAAGATTTCAACAAAATTTTCTTTGACCAAACGGAAACAGTTTTTTAATGAAATAACTGATGAAAATAGGTATAATTTAATTTACTTTGATGCTTTTGGTGCGAGAGTTCAACCAGAATTATGGACAGAAGCTATATTTAAAATAATGTATAAAGCATTAAAAAATGGAGGTGTTTTAGTAACGTATAGTGCAAAAGGTAGTGTTAGAAGAGCTATGCAATCGGTTGGGTTTATTGTTGAAAGATTGGAAGGGCCACCAGGAAAAAGAGAAATGCTTAGAGCAACAAAAAAATAATTTATTTAATAAAATTTATGGAACAGCAACGATTTAAAAAGCGTAAAAAGCCAAATTACAAACGAGGTTTTTTTTTAGTTATTTTATTAGCAATTATTATATTTTTATGGTTTAATGCAGAAGCATTAATTACCAGTTTATTTAATTCTAAAAAATAAACTAATACTTAAAAACTCTACCTTTCCATTCATAATTCTTGAACAAGGAGAATACTCCTGTAAATACTATAAAAAATGGATGTAATAAAGATATTACATGGTAATATTTTATTGATTTCTGAGTTTTTAAAAATACCGAAGTTTTATAAATTAATATAAAATCAATACAGAACTTCAGAAAAAATACAACGAATAGATACTTCCAAATAAAAGGTTTTATAATAGAGGTTATTAGCAATAAAATTAAAAGAAAGTTTAATAAAAAAATGATGATACCAATAAGTTTTGTAAAGGTACTTTTATAAGCTTTAGTTTTTGACGCCCATCTTATTTGTTGGTTGATAAATGATTTTAAACTGTTCTCAGCGTTGGTTTGTACAATAGAATCTGTAGATTTTAAAAAGAGTGTTTTATGAGGAAATAACGTGTGTATTTTCTCCAATAAAAAAACATCATCACCACTCGGTATTTCTGTATTGCCCTTAAATCCATCAATTTGATTAAATGTAACTTTATTGTAACACAAATTGGCTCCATTACACATAAAAGGTTTTTTAATGCCAAAACCTCCTATGGTACTCCCCATTAAACTTATAAAATTTAAATTTTGAAAGTGAAAAAGAAAAAAATCTTGTTCTATAAATTTTACTGGAGCACTAATAAATAATGGTTTTTTTTCTAAAATATAGTGGTTAAACATTGATAACCAGTTTGTTGGGGTAATGCAATCTGCGTCGGTAGTAACAATCCATTCATAATTAGACTGTGCAATAGCCGTAGTTATTGCATCTTTTTTAGGTGAATTTGATTTTATATGATTGTTAATTAGTTTTAAATTTATAGAAGTGTGTTTCATTTTAAAATTAGTGATAATTGGCTTAAAATTATCTGTAGAATAATCATTCACTAAAATAATTTCAAATAAATTTTTTGGGTAATTAATAATAGCGAGTGAATGAAGTAAGTTAGGTAGGTTATGAGCTTCATTTCTAAAAGGAATTACAATTGAAAATGTATTTTTAGGAGTGGTATTTTTAATGCAGGTAGTTTCAACCTTGTTATATCCAATAATTAATAATGCAATTAATGCAAAATAAATGGTAGTTATAAAAATTAAAAAATAAATCATTTTTCTTCTACAAATCTAAAATTGAATATAAAAATGCTTCCTAAAAGTGCTGGGATAGCAAAATTAAGAAACCACATGAGTGATGTAACAGTAATAATAGTAAGCTCATTTAGCCCAATAAAACTAAAAATCCATAATGCAACAGAACCTTTAATGGCCCAATCAAAAATAGTTAAACTAGGAATAACAGATGCTAAAAAATACATACAAAAAAGTAAGTTTATTAAAGTAATATAGTCACTTTCAACATTAAATAACTTCAATAAAAAATAAAACTGATGCGTAAAAACAATATAGCGTAATAATGCCAATCCAATAGTCTTAAAGTAGATTTCTGTTGGAATAGATTTTAGAAAAGTTAGTATTTTAGTTAAATATACTTTGAGAGTTTTAAAGACTCTTAATTTAGTTAGAATTAAAAATAAAACAATTGTTATTGTAATAAATAGCAATAATTTTTTTATACTGAAATGTGAAATGTTGGAGGAGAAATGAAAAATAAAATAGGTTATTCCCATAAAGCCAAAAAAGGTTGTTACAGCCAACTGACTTGCATTTCCAATAAAATTTAAGACAACAATTTTTTTTCTTGACTTCTTTTTAAAAAAGAGTGCTTTTGCTCCGTATTCACCAATTTTGTTGGGTGTAATTAAAGAAGCGGTGAGCGAAGCCAAACTTTGTTCAAAAGCCTCAAAAAAAGTAATTTTTTTTTCAACGGAAGCTACTATTTTCCATTTATATATTTCTAACAACCAGTTAATATCGGTAAATAAAAGTACCAAAAGTAAAGTCCATATATTTTTAGAAAATAATAAAGAAAGCTGTTGTTGGAATTCAGAAAAGGATAAGCGCTGATTATGAACTAATTTATGATAAATAAAGTATAAAGCACCAAATACAATTACTAATTTGACTAGTAAAAGAATAAAATCTTTATGTTTCTTAGAGATATTGTACATTTGGTTTTACAAATAAACAAATAATTGAGTTCAGAAAAAATCATATTAGGTATTGATCCTGGAACTACCATTATGGGGTTTGGGTTGATTAGGATTGTAAATAAAAAAATGGAGTTAATGCAATTAAATGAATTGTCATTAAAAAAATACAGTGATCATTACGTAAAATTAAAATTAATTTTTGAAAGAACCATTCACTTAATTGAAACGTATCATCCAGATGAAATAGCGATAGAAGCTCCTTTTTTTGGTAAAAATGTACAGTCAATGTTAAAGTTAGGAAGGGCTCAGGGAGTTGCTATGGCTGCAGGTTTATCAAGAGAAATTCCAATAACGGAATATTCTCCAAAAAAAATAAAAATGGCTATTACAGGGAATGGTAATGCAAGTAAAGAACAGGTTGCAAAAATGCTTCAAAATTTATTTAAAATTAAAGAGTTGCCAAAAAATTTAGATGCAACAGACGGTTTGGCTGCAGCAGTATGTCATTTCTACAACAGCGGAAAAGTAACTTCAGAAAAAAACTATACAGGCTGGGAAGCCTTTGTTAAACAAAATGGGAAAAGAGTGAGTTAGTAATTAGATAACTACATCACACTCGTAGGTTTCATATTTTTGGTCAATTACTAATTTTCTATGTTCATTAAAAAGTTGATATTCTTTTGAGTTTTCTACTTTGTCTTTATCTTTTTTGGAGTTCCAATATTCAACCAAAAAATACCTATTGGCTTCGTTTCGATCTTTAAAAATATGAAAATGATCTAATCCAGCTGGTTTTGCTTCTGTTAATTCTTCAAATTTCTGTAATTCTACAAAAGTTATTCCTTCCCCTTCTTTTACCTTAAATGATACAATATGTGTGTACATAACGTTATTGTTTTACCCAAATTTACAATACAATTTTCAGTAAATGAGTAACAAAAATTACTTTTTTTATTTTTTTTTAATAGTGTACATTTAACAACTCATAATTTAAGCTTTGGCAGGAATATATTTACACATACCATTTTGTAAGCAAGCATGTTATTATTGCGATTTTCATTTTTCAACTTCCTTGAAAAAAAAAGATGAAATGTTGGTTGCTATTAAGAAGGAATTATTGGTGCGAAAAAACGAATTGGGGAGTGAACTAATAGAAACTATTTATTTTGGAGGAGGAACTCCCTCGTTGTTAACAGCAAAGGAGTTAGAATCGGTATTTTCTGTTATTTATAAGAATTATAAGGTTGTTAATAATGCCGAAATTACTTTAGAAGCGAATCCAGATGACCTAACTGAACAAAAGATTATGGAGTTGGCTAAACTTCCGGTAAACAGATTAAGTATAGGGATTCAATCTTTTTTTAATGACGATTTGAAATTCATGAATAGAGCTCATACTGCTGAAGAATCTAAAAAATGTTTAACAGTTGCATTGCAATATTTTGACAATATTACCATTGATTTAATTTATGGAGTACCTAATATGAGCAATGAAAAATGGTTGAAAAATTTGAAATTAGCATTTGAATTTGGAGTTCCACATATTTCTAGTTATGCGTTAACTGTTGAAGAAAAAACAGCATTGTATAATTTTATAAAAAAAGGTAAAGTTCTTCCTCTTGATGAAAATTTAGCCTTAGAGCACTTTAATTTACTTGTTAAAGAGACTGAAAAGAATGAATTTGTGCAATATGAAATTTCTAACTTTGGGAAACAAAATTATTTTTCAAAACACAACACATCTTATTGGTTAGGTGAGAAATATTTAGGTATTGGACCTTCTGCACATTCTTTTAATGGTGTTGAAAGGTCTTGGAATGTGTCAAACAATGCAAAATACATCAAAGCATTGGCTGAGGATAAATTACCAAATGAAGTTGAAAAATTAACGGTAAATAATGTATTCAACGAATATATTATGACAGGTTTGCGTACCATTTGGGGTGTTTCTTATCAAAAAATTAGAAAAGATTTTGGCGAAAAATATTTACAACAGTTAAAAAAGAAAGCACAACCTTTTATTAAAAGAGGTTTGTTAGAGTTAACGAATAACACACTGATTACCACAAAAAAAGGAAAATTTTTAGTAGATGGAATTGCGAGTGATTTGTTTAAAATAAATTCGTAACCTATATGTAGTTTTAGTTACACAACGTCACTTATTGTTGTGATAAATTTGCCAAATAAAAAACAAGTTAATTATGGATTTAAAAATAAAGTTTGATAAAAATGGTAGAATTGTTCCATTTATAAATGGAACAGAAATCACAATGAATGAGTCTCCTTTTTTAATATTTTTAGCAACTGCAGGTATGTGTTCAGCTGTTTATGTTAAGGCATTTATGCAGCAAAGAGGGTTGCCAATTGACGAGGTAGAAATAACTCAAAGAATGAATTACAACCAAATGACGAATATGGTGAAAGACATTGATATTATTGTTGATTTACCAGCAAGTTTTCCTGAAAAATATAAAAATACTATTAAAAATGTTGTTGCACAATGCCCTGTTAAACGTCACTTAGCTGAACCTCCAACATTTAATGTAACCACAAATTTAAGTTCAGTTTTAAAAGACTAGCAGATATAAATTTCCTACAAAAAAGCAGCTTTAATAGCTGCTTTTTTTATACTTAAAAAGTAATTTTTAGTATCTTTAGCAATTATGGAACTACTTTTAGGAATTGTACTTGGAGCATTACTTTCATATTGGGGGATTTCTTTTTTTAACAAAAAGAGTTCACTTCAAAAAATTGAAACACAATCCATAATTTTAATAGAAAAAATTAAAAGTGTTTGTAAATTAATTACTGTTGAAGGTGATTTTGCTGAAATTTATCATTACGAAAACACAAAAAATCATTTTTTAAACATTATTACAAGCAGAAAGAAGGCAATTTTGTTAATAAATGCAAAAGTTCATATTGGTTTTGACTTATCACAAATAAAGCTGGAAGCTGACAATGAAAATTTAGAAATTATACTTACCCATTTTCCAAAGCCAAAGGTTTTAACCGTTGAAACAGATGTGAGATATTATGATAAAAAAGAGGGTATATTTAATAAATTTAATGCTGAAGACTTAACAGAATTAAATAAACAATCCAAAGCTTTCATTGTAGATAAAATTCCTGAAAGTGGATTGTTAAATACAGCCAACAAAGAAGCATTAGACACCATTTTAATGATTGAAAAATTATTAGAAACTTCTGGTTGGAAATTAAATTATTCACAACTAGTAATACCAACAACTGAAACAGAAAAGTTAGTGTAAATAATATGAATATTGAAGCGTTTAGAGATTATTGTTTGTCTAAAAAATATGTGACAGAAAGTTTTCCTTTCGATGAAAAAACTTTGGTTTTTAAAGTAGCCAGAAAAATGTTTGCATTATCTGGGCTAGAGTGCCAACCTTCAACAGTTAATTTAAAATGCAACCCTGAAAAATCAATTGAATTAAGAGAGCGATATAATGATATTATTGAAGGATTTCATATGAGTAAAAAACACTGGAATACTATTAATATTGAAGGTAATTTACCAACCGATTTTATAAAAGAATTGATTGATCATTCATACAATTTAGTTGTTAATGGAATGACCAAAAAGGTACAAAGAGAACTGGGTTTTATTTAGTGCTTTTTCTGTATTCTGAGGGTGTAACGCCTTTTATGGCTTTAAACTTTCTGTTGAAATTTGCTAAATTATTAAATCCAGATTTATAGGAAATTTCAGTAATATTTAAGTCGTTATTTTTTGTTAATAATTTACAAGCATTTCCAATACGTATATCAATCAAAAAATTCACAAAAGTTTTGTTGGTACGTTGTTTAAAATATCGGCAAAAAGCATTGGGTGTCATATTTGCAATATTTGAAACTTGTTGTAGACTAATTTCAGTATGATAATTATTCATAGTGTATTGAAAAATATCACTCATTCGTTTTCCTTCATCACCAGCATATTTTTTTAAATTAATAAGAGAAGACAATGTGTGTTTGTCACCTTTAGATATTAAATTTAAAATTTCTAAAAATGAAGTAAACTGTTCGTACTTTGAAAGAGAATTAATTTTTGATAAAATTCGAGATAGTTTTTTTTTATTTGAAAGTACTTCAAATCCTAAAACAGCATCATCAAAGAACGAATGGAAATGTTCAAACTCAGGTAAACTAAAGAAAGTATCACCAAAGGCATTTTTTGAAAAAAATAAAGTAATCATCTTTGTTTCTTTCCCGTAAGGAACATCTCTTTTAAAAACATGGGGTAAATCTTCTCCAATAACAAAAATGTCACTGGGTTTAAACTCTCCTACACAATCACCTATAATATACGACCCTTCACCTTTAATAATTACACTTATTTGAATTTCTTTGTGTTGGTGTAATTTTTCATAAAAAGATTCTCCCTCATAATTTTGTATATATAAAGTTACGTTTTCAGGTTTTGGAATTTTAAAAGGTAAAACTTTCATAGATAAAAATATGTAAATATTAATCTGATTAATTGCTAAAATATAAAAAACAAGGTAACATAATACAATTAATTGATAAAAAAAATAAAAGTATAAAATAAAGTTGTTCTAAATTTGAAAAAAAGAATAAAATGAAAATAAAATGGGAAGGTGTAATGCCTGCAGTTACAACAAAATTTACAGTTGATGATAAGTTAGATTTGGTAAATTTTAAAGTAAATATTAAAGCTCAGTTAGAAGCTGGTGTAAGTGGAATTATTTTAGGAGGTACTTTGGGAGAAGCAAGTACACTTACAGAAAGTGAAAAAAAGACATTGATTCTTAAAACCTTAGAAATTGTTGAAGAAAAAATTCCGGTAATTATCAATATTGCAGAGCAATCTACCACCAAGGCTATTGAGGCGGTGCATAAAGCTGAAAAACACGGAGCTAATGGTTTAATGATATTACCTCCAATGAGGTATAAGGCAGATGCTAGAGAAACGGTAACTTATTTTGAAAAAGTGGCAAAAAGTACCACTTTACCAATAATGATATACAACAACCCTGTAGATTACGGTATCGAAGTGACGCTAGATATGTTTGAAGAATTGGCTACTTGCAAAAACATTGTAGCTGTTAAAGAATCAACACGAGATATTTCAAATATTACTAGAATGAAGTCTCGTTTCGGGAATCGTTTTAAAATTTTATGTGGTGTAGATACATTGGCTTTGGAAAGCTTGCTTATGGGTGCTGATGGTTGGGTAGCCGGATTGGTATGTGCATTTCCAGCTGAAACCGTAGCTATTTATAAATTAGTAAAAACAAATAAAACAAAAGAAGCCATTGCAATTTATAGTTGGTTTTTACCCTTGTTAGAATTAGATATAAATACTAAATTAGTACAAAATATAAAGTTAGCTGAAGTAGCAACAGGGATTGGAACAGAATATGTTCGAGAACCAAGATTACCACTAATAGGTAAGGAACGTGAAAAGGTATTAGCTATTATTAAAAAAGGAATAAATACACGTCCGATATTACCAAATTACAAAAAAATATAAAAAATTAATTTGGGAGCAATAAGAAGTGGTTACACTTTTGATTTCTCAATACTAAAAGTAATAATTAAAAATAATCTAAATGATTACAGGAAAGAATTACATAGGAAACGTTTTATCTTCAATAGGAAATGTAACATTTAAAACATTTAATCCACAAACAAATACTGAAAATGAAATAATTTATACAGAAGCTTCTATTATTGAAATTGAAAAAGCAACAGAATTGGCTACAAAAGCTTACAAGGTTTTTAAAACAATTTCAGGCGCTAAAAAAAGTGAATTTCTGAATGAAATAGCAACTGAAATTGAAGCGTTAGGTGATGAATTAATACAAACATATTGTTCAGAAACTGGTTTGCCAGAAAACAGAGCAATAGGAGAGCGAGGAAGAACGGTTTTTCAATTGCGTTCGTTTGCAAATTTAGTACAAGAAGGTTCTTGGGTTGAGGTTGCAATTGATACCGCAAAGCCTAATAGACAACCAATTCCAAAGGTAGATATTCGAAAAATGTATGTGCCATTAGGTCCGATTGTAGTTTTTGGAGCGAGCAATTTCCCATTGGCATATTCTACAGCAGGAGGTGATACAGCTGCCGCATTTGCTGCAGGTTGTCCTGTAATTGTAAAATCACATCCAATGCATGCTGGCACGGGAGAGTTAGTAGCATCTGCAATTATTAAAGCAGCTGAAAACACAGGTATGCCAAATGGTGTATTCTCAAATTTAAATAGTAGTGGGATTGAAATAGGGGAAGTGTTAGTTAAACATCCACAGGTAAAAGCAGTTGGATTTACAGGAAGCATAAACGGAGGTAGAGCTTTATATGATATGGCGGCAAAACGCAAAGAACCAATCCCCGTTTTTGCAGAGATGGGAAGTATAAATCCGGTTATAATTTTGCCAAATGCTACTAAAAATGAAGGGGAGAAATGGGCTAAAACCTACGCAAATTCAATAACTCTTGGCTCTGGACAATTTTGTACAAATCCAGGCCTAATTTTAGGGATAAAAGGAGATGAATTATCTAATTTTATAAAAATATTATCTGAAGAAATTGTAAAAATTGAACCGTCATGTATGTTGCATCCTAATATTATAGGGGCATATGAAAGTAACAAAGAAAAAATGATAGCACAACAGGGATTGCAAACTGCAGCAACAATAAATAATGAAGTGTTAAAAAATTATGGTCGGCAGCTAATTACAACAGTTGAAGGAGCAACTTTTTTAGCTAATACTACATTACACCAAGAGGTCTTTGGACCGTTTTCAATGGTTGTTCAATGTGAAAATATACAACAGCTAGAAACTATAATTTCAAAATTAGAAGGACAGTTAACAGGTACAATTTTATCTGAAAATAATGAAATTAAAAATTATCCAACTATTGTAAGTGAGCTTCAAAATAGAGTAGGACGTATTATTTTTAATGGAGTTCCAACAGGAGTTGAAGTTTGCCCTTCAATGGTGCATGGAGGTCCCTATCCCGCTTCAACAGATAGTCGATTTACGGCGGTTGGTGTTAATTCAATCAAACGTTGGGTTCGTCCTTTTAGTTTTCAGAGTTGGCCAAATGAATTACTACCAGATGAGTTAAAAAATGAAAACCCTTTGGGAATTTTACGTTTGATAGATGGAAAATTAACTAAAGATAGCATAACTTAAAATGAGTAGAAACATTTTTTCATGCATTGACGCACATACCTGTGGAAACCCTGTGAGAGTTGTTACTAAAGGAGTTCCTAATTTAATAGGTGCAAATATGAGTGAAAAACGTCAACATTTTTTAAAAGAATATGATTGGATTCGAAAAGGATTAATGTTTGAACCACGTGGGCATGATTTAATGAGTGGAAGTATTCTATACCCTCCTCATAATAAAGAAAATGATTTTGCTATTTTATTTATTGAAACATCTGGCTGTTTACCTATGTGTGGCCACGGAACTATAGGAACCATTACAGTTGCTATTGAAGAGGGTTTAATAACTCCTAAAACACCAGGAAAAGTAAAAATGGAAGCCCCTGCTGGGTTAATAGAGGTTGAGTATCAGCAAACTAAAGGTAAAGTTGATTGGGTGAAATTAACAAATGTAGCATCGTTTTTAGCTGCTGAAAATTTAACTGTTAATTGTCCTGAATTAGGAAAAATTATTTTTGATGTAGCTTATGGAGGAAATTACTATGCAATAATTGATTCCCAAGAAAATTTTAGGGGTATACATAATTTTACGGCGAGTAAATTAATCCAATATTCTCAAATTATAAGAACCAATATCAATAAAAAATATCCAAATGCCTTTATACATCCACAAAATGAGACAATAAGAGACGTTTCACATATTATGTGGACGGGAACTCCAATTGATTCAACTTCATCTGGGAGAAATGCAGTTTTTTATGGAGAAAAAGCAATTGATAGATCTCCTTGTGGTACAGGGACTTCAGCACGTATGGCTCAACTGTATTTTAAAGGTAAATTAAAGGTTGGTAAAGAATATATTCATGAAAGTTTTATAGGTTCAAAGTTTATTGGTAAAATTGTAAAAGAAATAGAGTTGAAAGGTATAAAATGCATTATTCCAACAATTCAAGGTTGGGCAAAAATATATGGGTTTAATACTATTATTATTGATGATAATGATGATCCGTATGCACACGGATTTCAAGTACTATAAATTATGGGTAAAAAGGTTGTAATTATTGGTGGTGGAATTATAGGATTAAATTCTGCTTACTATCTATTAAAAGAAGGTCATGAAGTTACTGTTGTTGATCAGTTTGATATAACATCGGGTGCTTCATTTGTAAATGCAGGATATATTTCTCCTAGCCATGTAACTCCTCTAGCAGCACCAGGAATGGTTATCTCTGGAATAAAAATGATGTTCAATCAGGCAAGTCCGTTTTATTTAAAACCTCGTTTTAATATAGATTTGTTTAAATGGGCTTGGGGTTTTAATAAATCAGCAACGGCGAAGCATGTAAAATATGCAGCTCCAATTATTAAAGATTTTACAATTTTAAGTAGAGATCTCTTTAAGGAAATAAAAGATAATGGCATATTTAATTTTCAATTTGAAAGAAAAGGATTGCTAATGAGCTATCAAACTCAAAAATTTGAAGATAAAGAAGCTAAATTGGCTGATGTAGCAAGAGAGCAAGGCCTTGAAGTAAAGCATATTAATAAAGAGAAGCTCAAAGAAATGGAACCTGAAATGAAAGCTGAAGGTGCTTTTTATTATTTAGATGATGCACATACAACACCCGATGATTTTATGAGAAAATTACATCATTACCTCAAATCAAAGGGTGTTCAGTTTTATACAAATGAAAAGGTTGTAGATTTTGAAAGAAATGGTCAGAAAATAACACATTTAATTACAGATAAACAACAACTTGATTTTGATGAGCTTGTTGTAGCTTCGGGTTCGTGGAGTCCTATTGTTGCAAAAAAATTAGGTATTAAACTTTTAGTACAAGCAGGAAAAGGTTATCGTATTAACCTCCACAGAAAAACAGGGATTAATTATCCTGCAATATTAGCCGAACTCAATACAGCAGTTTCGCCTATGGATGGTTTTACGCGTTTTGGAGGAACTATGGAAATTGCAGGAATAAATACCAAAATTAACAAAATAAGAGTAGCGCAAATAGCTAAAAATGCAACAGTATTTTATCCTAATATTAAAATTACCAATGAAGAAATACAAGATGCAGATTATGGGTTACGTCCGGTATCACCCGATGGTTTACCTTTTATAGGAAGAGCAAAATCGTTGAAAAATGTAAGCTTTGCAACAGGCCATGCAATGATGGGATGGAGTCAAGGTCATGCTACAGGTAAATTAATTTCTGAAATAATTTCAGATAAAAAAACATCTTTAAATTTAGATCCATTTTCATTGGATAGGTTTAGTTAAAGATTGTTAGGGTAAACTATTTTAAATTAAAAGTAACAATGAAATTTTACAAATCTATTATTCTGTTTTTTGTCGTAAGTTTTTTGGTTGTTGGCTGTAGAGTTGTAAAACTTGAGCCAATTGAAATTTTAACTTTTCAACAAAAATTAGAAAATATTTTTCCAAATGCTGAAATTACCAAAATAGAGGCTAAAGATCATTTTACAAAAGCATTTCAGTTAATTTTAAATGAACCATTAGACCATAATGATAAGTCAAAAGGAACGTTTAAACACTATGTTTACCTATCACATATCAGTGTAAATAAGCCTACAGTTTTAGTTACTGAAGGTTACAGTGCGTATCCAAGAACGTATGAGTTAAGTAAAATACTCAAAGGAAATCAAGTACAAGTAGAGTACCGTTTTTACGGAAAATCTCGTCCTGACTCAATTCCTTGGAAGTATTTAAAAAATGATCAAGCAATTGAAGATTACCATCAATTGGTAACCAAGCTAAAAACATTGTATAAAAGTAAGTGGATTTCAACAGGAATTAGTAAAGGAGGTGAAACAGTTCTAATTTACAAATCAAAATATCCCTATGATGTAGCCGTGGCAGTACCTTATGTGGCTCCTTTAATAAATGGCACTGAAGATATAAGAACGCAGGAACATATTAATAAAATTGGAAGTGATGAATGTAGAACGAAAATTACTCAATTTCAACGGTTAGTTTTACAAAATAGGGATTTGATACTGAAAGAAATTTTAAAATATGCAGCAATAAAAAAAATGAGTTTTACGGAGGTTCCCCCTGAAGAAGCCCTAGAGTACGCAGTGCTTGAATTTCCATTTTCTTTTTGGCAGTGGGGAGGAAAATGTGATGAAATTCCAGTAAAAAATACTTCAGTAAAAGAACAATTTAATTTCTTAAATAAAATAGTGGGAATAGACTTTTATAATGATAAAACCTATTATAACCTGTTGCCAAGCTATTATCAGCATTTGACAGAATTAGGATATTATGGATTTGATACAGGTTCGGTAAAAGATTTATTAAAAGTAGTTCATCAGCCAACAAACAAAAGATTTGCACCTAAAAATATAGATTTAACCTATCACCCTAACTATATAAAACAGGTTCGTGATTACGTTGAAAATAAAGGAAATAAAATTTTATATATCTACGGGGAATACGATACTTGGGGAGCTTGTGCACCCAATCCTAAACCTCATGTAAATTTTCTTAAAATGATATTAAAAGGAGGTTCTCATAAAACCAGAATTAAAGATTTTTCTACTAAAGATAAGCAGTTAATTTATAATAAATTACAAAACTGGCTGGGTTATAGTGTAACTATTTATCCTTTATAAGGTTATTTAAAACATCTTTTTTGTTTTTAAAAAAAGTAGTATTTTTTCTATGGCTTAATTTTTGATGTATTTGTAAATCAAATAATTATATATATTTTTAACATATTTAATACAAAAATCTATGAAAAATACAATCTCTTTTTTAATAGCTTTATTATTACTAGCACCATTAACAAAAGCAAGTATCATAAATTTAGTACCACCAATCAAAAAAATCACCATTTATTGGGATGCTTCTTTATCAATGAAAGATAAAGATATTGATAAAGAGTTGACGTTATTAGATGTATATTTTCAAAATAGGCCTAACGTTGAGGTTGATTTAATTACGTTTAGTAATAGTGTTGATGTACAGCAAAGATTTACTATTGTGAATTCTAATTGGAATGATTTAAAAGAAATATTGTTAAAAACAACGTACGATGGTGTTGCTTTTTATGATGTTTTATTGGAAGATAAAGAATCTGATATGATATTCCTATTTACTGATGGGGTTGAAATTTTAGATAAATTGATTCTC